>Ga0207684_10000680_pt1 | contig 40360 bp, 29 predicted proteins | sample KBSK5501metaG_FD_184342 | JGI IMG/M metagenome (GOLD analysis project Ga0207684, IMG submission 184342) | Corn, switchgrass and miscanthus rhizosphere microbial communities from Kellogg Biological Station, Michigan, USA - KBS K5-50-1 metaG... | ecosystem: Host-associated > Plants > Roots >... | reverse complement strand
AGGCCGTATATATCGAAAAGTATTTTCTCGAGCCGCGCCATATCGAGGTGCAGATCCTCGCGGACGAACGGGGCCGCACGATTTCGGTCGGGGAGCGGGATTGCTCGATCCAGCGTCGGTATCAAAAGCTGATCGAAGAATGCCCGTCCCCCGCGGTGGACGACCGCCTGCGTCGGGAACTGGGCCGGGTAGCCGTGGAAGCGGCCCAGGCGGTGCGCTATCGGAATGCGGGCACGGTCGAGTTCCTGTTGGACAAGGACCGGCGGTTCTTCTTCATGGAGATGAACACGCGCATTCAGGTCGAGCATCCAATCACGGAAGAAGTGACCGGTATTGACTTGGTAAAGGAGCAAATCAAGATCGCCGCGGGCATGTCGTTGGCGTGGAAGCAACAAGATGTGAAAATCAATGGCCACAGCATGGAATGCCGGATTAATGCTGAATGTCCCGAGAAATTCACGCCGTGCCCGGGTCGCATCTCGCGGTTCCATGCTCCTGGGGGGCCCGGGGTTCGAGTGGACACGGCGATTGAAACCGGCGCGGAGATCCCGTCCCAGTACGACTCGCTGATCGCCAAACTCATCGTGCGAGGACAGACGCGTGAGGAGGCCCTCGCCCGGATGCGACGGGCGCTTGAGGAGTGTGTGGTGGAGGGGATCAAGACGACGCTCCCCTTGCACCGGCGGATCTTTGAGGATCCCGACTTTCAGAAGGGCCGGTTCTCCACCTCTTTCCTGGAGCGGTTTTTCGCCGCCTACCCTTCCTGATCTTCTCAACAGGCGCAAGGCGCTTGTTTTTCTTCCCGTGAAACGCGTCCTATGACACCATTACACCCACCCACCCCAGGCCTGCCGAGACAGACTCTTTTCCCAAGAGGTCTGTACCTCATTCTGGATCCGGCGGTGGCTGCAGGCCGATTGCTTGAGGGGATCGCCAGACAGGCTCTACAGCAGGGCATCCGCACGTTCCAGCTTCGCGTAAAGACTTCGGAGACAGGGGTGTTTTATGAACTGGCGTCGACGTTGGCGCCGGTGATCCACGCAGCGGGTGGTCTGTTCATCGTGAACGACCGCTGCGATGTGGCTCTGGCCGTCGGAGCGGACGGCGTGCATCTCGGCCAGGAGGATCTCCCAGTGGCCGAGGCGCGCGCGCTCCTTGGGCCGGGGATGCTCATCGGAATCTCTACCCATAACCTGGTCCAAGCGCTTGAGGCGGAAGCCTTTGGGGCGGACTATCTTGGTTTCGGCCCGATCTTTTCGAGCCCTACGAAAAGCCATCCGGAGCCGGTGGTTGGGATCGAACGGCTTCGGGAGGTACGCGCCCGTGTTCGGCTGCCAATTGTCGCAATCGGGGGGATCAATGCTGCAAATATCAAAACGGTGGTCGATGCGGGTTCTGACGCGCCCGCCGTGCTTTCAGCTGTGCTCGCGGCACCTGATCCCACTCGCGCCATCGACGAGTTGATGATAGCGCTTCAAGGCTAGCCCTTGTTTATTTTAGCGGCGAGGCAGACCCCCGACCTTGTTAACGTTTGCGTTTGGACCTGGGGGTAGGTTTTGAAGCGACTTTGGGCTTGCGGCTAGGAGCGGGTTGGGCCGTGGTGGTCTTAGCTTCCAGGGCCGCTAGGCGATGCTCGGCATCCCGAACCTTCTCGCGCAGCTCGGGCAGCTTCGCCAGGACCGCCATCGCCTTGAGCCACGCCTTGTGCGGCAGGGCGGGGAATCCGGCGACGACCTCCCGATCGGCGACATCATGGATAATACCAGCGCGAGTGGCGACCATCACTTGATCTCCCACCCGGATGTGATCGGAGATGCCCGCTTGGCCTCCGATCATCACGTGATGGCCGGTCGAACTGCTGCCTGCGATGCCCACCTGGGCCACGATGATGTTGTGTTCGCCGATCTCCACGTTGTGCGCGATCTGGACGAGGTTATCCACTTTGGTTCCCCGACGGATGATCGTGGCGGCGAATGTAGCACGATCCACGGTGACGTTCGCCCCTAGCTCGACATCGTCTTCAATAACCACTGTTCCAATCTGCGGGATCTTGTGATGCCGTCCGTCCTGCTGGAGATAGCCGAAGCCGTCGCTGCCGATGACTGTCCCGGGATGGATGATGACCCGGTTGCCGATCGTCACACCTTCACGAACTGTCACATTCGGATACAGCAGGCAGTTCTCGCCGATGACAGAGCCTTTGCCGACGAAGACTCCCGGATAGAGCCGCGTTCCCCGGCCGACCGCGACGCCGTCATCTAACGTCACGAATGCCCAGACAGAAACGCCGTCGCTGAGCCTCACGTTCTTTCCGAGATGGGCGAGGTTACTGATGCCGACATCGGCGAGTTTCGAAACGAAGAACTCAGTGACGATCTGTGTCATTGCAAGCGCCGGATGGGCCACCACAATTTGAGGGCGCTTCAGGTCTGGGAAATGGCGAGAGGTCAGCAGCACGCCTGCCAGGCTGGAGGAGGCGTCTTGGAGAGCGGCGTCCCCGTGAACAAAGGAGACATCGGAAGCTTTCGCGTCGGTCAACCCGGCGGCGCCAGTCACCACGGCGTCTGGGGGTCCGATGAGGGTACCCTTGAGAAAGGTGGCGATCTGAGCTGCGCTGACAGATGAACCGACCATGCGTGTGGTCAGAATAGTCAATTTCGGAATCTCGGTCAAGGTACGCTATAATTCTCTCTGCATGATCAGGGTCAAAATTTGTGGCACGACGAACCTGGAAGACGCCTTGGCGGCGGTCGAGGCGGGCGCAGACGCGCTCGGCTTTGTGTTTTACCGTGAGAGCCCACGGGCGGTCTCTCGGAAGACCGCCGCGGCAATCATCGCGCGTCTGCCGGAATCAGTCACTGCGGTCGGGGTTTTCGTGGACGAAGATCTCAACGTTGTGCGCGAAACGATGAACGAATGTGGCCTGGGAATCGCGCAGCTTCACGGTGCGGAGAGCCCTGCCTACTGTGCAAACCTCGGCCATTCCGTCATCAAGGCTATCCGTCTCCGGAATCTCATAAATGCGCAGGCGATAGCTGATTACCCGGTCGGCGCCTTTTTGCTGGATGCCTTTGTCGCCGGAGTGCCCGGCGGCACCGGCACTCGAGTGGATTGGGATCTTGTGAGCACGGTGAGCTGGCCGCGACCCATCATCCTGGCCGGGGGTCTCACTCCGGAGAACGTCGGAGAGGCCATCAGGCGGCTTCACCCGCACGGCGTGGACGTGAGCAGCGGGGTGGAGCTCGTGCCCGGAAAAAAGGATCATGCCAAGGTCAAGGCCTTCGTGGCCGCCGCCAGACAGGCGTTCGTCACAGCCGCCTGAGAGTCGGTTGATTGGTCCTGTCCCCGTCCACTATACTGAACCGCTATGCAGAACATCCCCGATGAACGCGGTCGCTTCGGCGCTTTCGGCGGCCGCTACGTTCCTGAAACCCTGATTCCCGCACTTGAAGAGCTGAGCAGAGTCTATGGAAAAGCGCGTCGAGATCCTAAGTTTCGCACAGAGTTGGATTACTACTTGCGGCAGTACGTCGGGCGGCCCACCCCTTTATATTTCGCCGAGCGGCTGACCAAGAAGCTCGGTGGTGCGAAGATTTATCTTAAGCGCGAAGACCTGTGTCATACCGGTGCGCACAAGATCAATAACACGATAGGCCAGATTCTCCTCACGCGCCGGATGGGAAAGCGCCGGGTCATTGCGGAGACGGGGGCCGGACAGCATGGGGTTGCCGTAGCCACGGTGGCGGCGATGTTCGGCCTCGAATGCGAAGTGTATATGGGCGTTGAGGACATGGAGCGGCAAGCGCTGAATGTCTTTCGCATGCAGCTCTTAGGGACAAAGGTCATCGGAGTGGATTCGGGAAGCCGGACCCTCAAGGACGCCATCAGCGAGGCCCTGCGGGACTGGACCACCAATGTCCGCACCACCCATTATATTCTGGGTTCGGTACTGGGGCCCCATCCGTACCCGATGATGGTGCGGGATTTTCAATCCGTCATCGGCCGCGAGGCCCGCAAGCAAATAGTGCGCTCTCACGGCAAGTTGCCGGATTTTCTCGTGGCCTGTGTCGGCGGCGGCAGCAACGCCATCGGACTGTTCACCGCCTTTCTCAAGGACAAGACCGTGAAGATGATCGGCGTGGAGGCGGGGGGTCTGGGAATCGAGAGCGGTAAGCACGCGGCGCGTTTCGTGACCGGGTCGGTGGGCGTACTGCAGGGCACGATGACCTATCTTCTGCAGAACCCCGATGGGCAGATCGAGCTCACCCATTCAGTCTCTGCCGGCCTGGATTATGCCGCAGTCGGCCCCGAGCACTCGTATTACAAAGAAAAGGCACGGATCGTCTACAGTTTCGCGACCGATGAGGAGGCCTTGGCCGCCTTCGATCTTCTTGCCCAAACGGAGGGCATCATGCCGGCCCTCGAATCCGCCCACGCCATCGCCGAGATCGTGAAGCTCGCTCCGGCCTTGAAGCGTACCCAAGCGATCCTGGTCAACCTCTCGGGTCGGGGCGACAAGGACGTCCATCAGATCGCTCGCCTCAAGGGCGCGGCGCTGTGAAAACGCCTCCAGCCGTCGACACATCCCGCATCACGTCCGTGTTCGAACAGCTCCTTAAGAGACAGGAAAAAGCCCTGATCGCCTATATCATGGCGGGCGACCCTTCATTGGAAGACACCGAAGCCTATGTGCTGCAACTCGCTGGGGGGGGCGCAGACATCGTGGAATTAGGGGTCCCGTTCTCAGATCCAATCGCCGATGGGCCGGTGATCCAGCAGGCCGCGGGTCGGGCGCTGCGCGCCGGGACCACGCTGAAGAAAATTCTCGGCACGGTGCAGGTGTTGAGGACCAAGACGCAAATCCCCATTGTCCTGATGATTTACTACAACACGATTTTGAAGTACGGCGAAGCTGGCTTGTGCCGGGATGCGGCGCAGTTGGGCGTGGATGGACTGATCGTGCCCGATTTACCGTCGGACGAGGCCGAGACCTTGCGGGAGGCCGCCCACCGAGCGGGCCTGGACATTATTTTCCTGCTGGCGCCGACCAGCACGCCGAGCCGTCAAGCGGCCGTGGCAAAGCTCTCGCAGGGATTCATCTACTATGTGTCGCTCACCGGGATCACCGGCGCTCAGTTGACCGACAAAATCGATGTCGAGAAAAAGGTCCGGGAGATCCGCCGCTATTCGAAGACGCCGGTAGCGGTGGGATTCGGCATCGTCACTCCCGAGGACGCACGAGAGGTGGCGCGCTTTGCAGATGGCGTGATCGTCGGCACCGCGCTCGTCAAGATCATCGCCGGCCACGGCGACCGCACTGCCGTTGGCGAACGCCTTCACACCTTTACCCGCTCCCTCAAAGCGGCGACACGAGCCTCGTAGTCTTCAGTCCTGAACGCCTTTCTTGCCCGTCCGCGGCGATTCAAGCCCGATGGCGCGGGCTAGCTCACGGTGAATGCGGGCGACGCGCTCCACCTGCCCTTTTGCCGGGAAGCGCTCATAGAAACCTTCGACGCGGAATTGCCGCGCGAGGTCTTTCCAGGGTGCCAGGCGGCTCTCCCAGCGAGCGATACGCTCCTTCTCCGCTCGGTCATGGGCGGCAAGATCCGCGCACACCCGGACCATGGCCTTCAGCGTCACGGGCTTGGTGACCGTATAGCCGGGATGGCCCCAGGCCTCGCCCCAGACCCGCTCGGCTGCTTTGAAGAAGTCCCGCACGAGCCCGTAGAATCTCATGGCTTCGCGCGCGCCGCCGCCATCACGTTGGATCGTTCGCCAGGATCTGGTGACCCATCGATGGAGCTCGTTGAACAGCTCAGCCTGCAAGATCCATTTTTCCTGTTGGCTGCGTCCGCCGAGGCGGTTAATCCGATAGCGCAGCGGGCTGTCCGGCTCGCTGTACAGCAGCTCGACGACGCGGGCGGCAAACTTTTTGTCCGGCGCCGCCCACGACACGCGCTCGTAGAGGTCCACGAGATGGCTCTTGTTGATCCGAGTCGGCGTTGAGTTGATGATCACGAACATCTCAGTGGCGAAGTCTTCGCTGCGGCCGTCGAAAATGATGCACGGAACGTGAATCGTCCGCGCCTCTCCCGGACGATCCTGTTTGTAAAAGTGAAGGGCGGCCAGACGGTGCTGACCGTCAATGATCAGATAGTTCCCGCCGGGCTCTTCCAGGTTGCCGACGTGCTCAAACGTGCCGACACGCTCAAACTGGAGGCGCTCCGGCGTGAATAGCAAGACGGTGCCCGGAATAGGCGGCTGGCTCATGGCGGTTTCGTAGAAATTCGTGATCGCCCGCACCTTGGCGCGAGACAGTTGCCGCTGGAAAGCCTTGTCGGTGCGTTCGATCTTAGCGATAAATCGGGCGATCTCGTCTTCTTCAGACGGCTCGATCGGCGCGATTTGCTCGCCTTCGCCATAAAACCGGCTCATAAAGCGGATTTTCCGTAGGAGATCCTCCGCGGGATACGCGACGAAGTAGAAGACCCCGTCTTTCTGACGAACTTGTGTGGCAAGCATGACTTAGTGTGCCTCCCGAAAATACACTAACAAGCAGCGCCCAAGCCGTCAAGAAGGGAGAGCGGAGAATCAGGCAATTTTTCCGTCCACCATGCGGAGAATGCGGTCGGCCTGATTCGACAGGGCTTCATTGTGAGTCACGATCACGAACGTGACGCCTTTGGCGCGGTTGAGGTCCCGCATCAGACGGAACACCTCCTCCCCGGTATGGGTATCCAGGTTCCCGGTGGGCTCATCGGCCAGGATCATGTCCGGGTGGAGCACCAGGGCGCGGCCGACGGCTACCCGCTGTTGCTCTCCGCCGGATAGCTCACCCGTTCGGTGATCCATCCGGTGCTCCAGCCCGACTTCTTTGAGCACGCTTTCAGCCGCGGCCCGCGCCTGCTCGAGCCTGTCCCGGCGGATCAGGCCGGGCATCATGACGTTTTCGAGGGCGGTGAATTCCGGCAGCAAATGGTGAAACTGAAAAACAAAGCCGATCCTCCGATTGCGGAATTCCGCCAGCCCCTGGTCGGACCGCGCGAAGACGTCTTCTCCATCGAAGCGGACGGTCCCGCGGGTGGGACGATCGAGGGTTCCCAGAATATGCAGGAGCGTCGTCTTTCCTACTCCCGACGCTCCGACAATGGCCACGATTTCGCCACGCTTGATCTCCAGGCTGACGCCGTTGAGCACATGGATGTCGGTCTGGCCCAGCCGGAAAGACTTGTAGAGATCAACTGCGGAAATCATGAAAGCGGCTGCGCCGTGCGTTCTAATTGAAATATCATTCGTAGCGCAGCGCTTCGGCTGGCTCAAGCCGCGCGGCTTCAAGACAGGGATAAATGGTCGCCAGGAACGTGATGGCCACCGCCGACACAGCCACGAGCGCGACATCGAAGAACTTGATATTCACGGGAATGCGGCTCAACAAATAGACATCGCCGGGGAGCGTAAACCAGGTCTGAATCGCCCAGCAGATCGCGTAACCGAGGGGAATGCCAATGGCTGTTCCCGCGAGACCGATCACCAAGCCGTTCAGCATGAAGACTCTCATGACCGCTTTTCCTGTCGCCCCCATCGCCTTGAGAATCGCAATCTCGCGATGTTTCTCCACCACGATCATGGCGAGGGTACTGACGATGTTAAAGGCGGCGACGAGCACCACCAGGACCAGGAGCACAAACATCATGAATTTCTCGAGCTTCAGTGCCGAAAAGAGGTTCTTGTTCAGCTTCATCCAGTCGCGGGCCCAATAGGGGAATCCCAGGACCTGGTCGATCCGGTGGGCGATCTCATCGGCCGCGAAGATGTCGGTGACCTTCACCTCGATCCCTGTCACCACGTGACCCATGTTGAAAAACTCCTGCGCCTGCTGGATCGAAACAAAGGCCAGTGAAGAGTCATACTCAAACATCCCGGATTCAAAGATGCCAGCAACACGAAAACCACGGACCTTCGGGATCATTCCGAGCGCCCTGATCGGGCCGACAGGGGACACGACATTGATGCGATCGCTGAGAAACGCCCCCAGGCGCAGCGAGAGTTCCCGCCCGATAATAATGCCCGGCAACGGCAGAGGCGGCTGGGGATTCTCGCCCCGCGTCTGTGCCAGATCAGGATTCGCCGGCGCAAGCCGGTTTAGGTCTTCTAAGGCTCCCGCCTTGAGGTTCCGCGCGATCTCCGTGACAGTGGCCTCGCGCGCAATATCAATGCCACGAAGGACGACCCCGTGTGATCCGGTCGGCGTGGTGAGAAGAACCTGTTTAAAGACGAACGGGGTCGCGGCGGTCACTCCCGGCACGGTGGCGACCTTGTCCGTCACGGCCTCATAGTCTTTGATGTTCTCTCCGGTTTTTGTCGTGATGAGAACGTGCGAGTTGGTGCCGAGAATTTTGGCCTGAAGATCTTCCTTGAAGCCGGTCATGATGCCTAAAGTGGCGATCAAGGCCGCCACACCGATCGTAACCCCGGTAATAGAAATCAGCGTATTGAAAGAAATCGTGCGGTTGCGCCGCTTCGCTCGAAGATACCGCAGGCCGATAAACACTTCGTACGGGAGCTGCATTACTTTTCCGGCCGAAGCTGTGGGAAGAGAATAACATCGCGGATCGAAGGCTGATTCGTGAGCAGCATCACGAGGCGGTCGATGCCGATGCCTTCGCCGGCCGTCGGCGGCATCCCATGCTCGAGCGCGCGCAGGAAGTCTTCATCCAGATGCTGTGCTTCCAGATCGCCCTTGGCCCGTTCCGCGACCTGAGCCTCGAAGCGCTTGCGCTGGTCGAGCGGGTCGTTGAGTTCCGAAAAGGCGTTCGCGATCTCCCGTCCCGCGATAAACAACTCAAAGCGATCGGTGAGTTCGGGGTCCGCGGCGTTCCGCTTCGCGAGCGGTGACAGCTCGACCGGAAAATCCGTGATGAACGTCGGATTGATCAAGGTCGGCTCCACTAATTCTTCGAACAGCAGGGAGAGCAGCTGCCAGTAGGACTCGCCGCCCTTCAGCTCGCAATGGTGTTGTTTGGCCTGAGCCAGGGCGAATGCCGGATCGGTGATCTCCTGAGGTTTCGCGCCAAGGTGTTCCCGCACCGCATCGCGATAGGTCATGCGCTTCCAGGGTCGTGTGAACGAGATGGTGAGCGTGCGCTCGTCAGTGAGACTTGGGCGGTAGGGGATTGCCTCGGCGCCTTGGCCGTGGACCTCATTCACCAACGTGGTGATCAACTCTTCCGTCAACTCGATCAGATCGTGGTAGTCGGCGTAGGCCATGTAAAACTCAAGCATGGTGAACTCGGGATTATGGATCGTGGAAATTCCCTCGTTTCGAAAATTGCGATTGATCTCGAAGACCCGGTTCAGACCACCGACAATCAGGCGTTTGAGGTAGAGCTCGGGGGCGACCCGCAAATAGAGGTCGACGCCGAGGCTGTTGTGGTGGGTCACGAAAGGGCGTGCGGTCGCGCCTCCGGGAATCGGTTGCATCATCGGGGTTTCAACTTCCAGAAAACCCCTAGCGGCCAGGAACGCGCGGATCGTCTGAATGATGCGGCTGCGAAGCAGAAAGATATTCTTCACCTCGGGATTGGCGATGAGGTCCACATAGCGATGCCGGTAGCGCATCTCGATGTCGGTGAGGCCATGCCACTTTTCCGGAAGGGGGCGAAGCGCTTTGCAGAGCAGCGTGAGCTGTTGGACTTCGACCGTCAGCTCGTTGGTCTTGGTCCGAAAGAGCGGACCGCTGACCCCGATCCAGTCTGCGATGTCCAACAGCTCGGCGAGGGCGAATCCCGGCTCACCCAGCACGTCTTTCTTGAGGTAGACCTGGAGCGAGGCCGGGCCGTCTTGAATGGAGGCGAATGCCGCCTTGCCGAACCGGCGCAGGGCCGTCACGCGGCCGGCCAGGGTGACCAGCACCGGCGTGCTGGCCAGGGCTTCCTTTGTGGCCTGCGTGTATCGGGCGATGACGTCAGGCGCGCTGTCCTTGGTGTTGAATTTACCGCCGAAAGGGTCGATGCCGAGGCTGCGCAGCCGATCCAATTTCTTGATGCGCTGCTCGATCTGATCGTTCAGTTCATCCATAAAGAAATCTGGGCATCATAGTCGGCCACCAGAAGGTAAGTCAATTTGGTCGTGACGGGGAACCTTTCGAATCAGGCTGCTTCCTGGACTGCAAGAGATAATTTTCCATGAACTGATCGAGGTTGCCGTCCATGACGGCATTGAGGTTACCGACTTCCGTGTTGGTTCGATGGTCTTTCACCATCTGATAAGGCTGAAACACGTAGGAGCGGATCTGGCTCCCAAAGCCGATCTCCTTCTTTTCGCCGACGAAGGCGGTGAATTCCTCTTCCTTTTTCTTCTGCTGCAGCTCATACAAGCGCGCGCGCAGGACCTTCATGGCGCCGGATTTGTTCTTGAGCTGGGAGCGTTCATTCTGGCATTGCACGACGATGCCGCTGGGGAGGTGCGTGATGCGGATGGCCGTCTCAACTTTGTTGACGTTCTGGCCGCCCGCGCCGCCTGAGCGAAACGTATCGATCTTCAAATCCTTCTCTTCGATGTCGACCTCTACATCATCCTCGATTTCCGGATAGACGAAGACAGACGCGAAGGACGTATGCCGCCGTTTGTTGGCATCGAAAGGGGAGATGCGCACGAGACGGTGGACCCCCGCTTCGGACTTCAAGTAGCCATAGGCGTTCTCGCCCGAGATGCCGAGAGTCACGCTTTTGATGCCGGCTTGCTCTCCCGGCAGATAATCCAGTGTCTCGACCGCATAGCGTTTGTTTTCTGCCCAGCGAATATACATTCGCATCAGCATCTCCGCCCAGTCCTGAGACTCTGTGCCGCCGGCCCCGGGATGAATCGCCACGATCGCATTGCTCGAATCCTTCTCGCCGGTGAGCAGAAGATTGACGCGCAGCACCGCGAGCGCCTGCTCGGCCTTCCCGATGTCGCTCGTAAGCTCCGCTTCCATAGAAACGTCCTGCTCAGTCTCCATAAGCTCCAGCATGGCGAAGAGATCCTCCATGCGGCGGTCCAATTCGCTCCATGACTGAAGTTGCCGCTCCAAGCTGTTCTTTTGCTGAATCGTGTGCTGGGCTGCGCGGCGGTCCGACCAAAAGTCAGCGGCGCCCGTGCGCTCTCCAAGCGCCTGAATCTGAACTTTCAGCGCGGACAGGTCAAAGATGCCTCCGAAGGTCGTCGTACTGCGAGCGGAGGCCGTTCAGGCGGATTTTCACGTCATCGAGCATGGTCTCTCCCTGCGGTATAGCGCGCTCTCACGGCTTTGCCGGACCTGGTCGGCCGCCCGGCGAACACCGGCGCAAAGAGAGCCAGTATAACACAGGCATAGGCGAAGAGATCGCCATATGCCGTGTAAAAGCTGCGGGGGCCGCCGGTGCGGATCTCTCCCGCCAGGGTTTCTTCCGTGAAGATCCCGGACCGTTGCAAAATGTGGCCGAAGGGATCGATAAAGCCGGAGATGCCCGTGTTCGCAGCCCGTGCGAAATAGACACGGTTTTCCACTGCCCGGAACACCACCATGCCGAAGTGCTGGTACGGCGCGCTCGAGCGCCCAAACCAAGCGTCGTTGGTGATGGTCACCATATAATCGGCGCCGAGATCTACAAAGCGACGCACCAGATCCGGAAAGATCACTTCAAAGCAGATGACCACACCGAATCGGCCGCCGGGACCCTGCATCACTTCGGGTCCATTGCCGGGAAGAAAGTCTCCGATTCCCACGACGAGCTTGTTGAGAAACCAAAGGATGCCCTTGAGCGGGATGTATTCTCCGAATGGCACGAGATGGATCTTGTCGTAGCGGTCCAGAATTCGTCCATCGGGGCTGACAAGAAACGCGCTGTTCAACAAGCGTAGTTGGTTGCTATCTTTCTCTACTTTGGTGGCCGGGCTGCCGAGTAACAGCGGCACCCCCCCCGCGCGAACAAAACGCAAGAGCTCCTCTCGGTAATCGTCTTCTACTTCGAACAGGAATGGCGTGGCAGCCTCCGGCCAGATCACGAGATCGGCATTCTTGGCTGCCTGTGTCGTCAGATGCTCGAAGCGATCGATCGTTTCGCGGCGAAAGGCCACATCCCATTTTCGTGACTGGTCGACGTTCGGCTGGACAAGGCCGATACGCAGCGTCTGGTCGCTGAAGAGAGTCGGATGCGGGGCCAGGCGCCAATGGCCGTAGAGGAGGCTTCCAACAAGGACGGCGAGGGCCAGCACCGTTCGTACCCCAGGCATCGGCTCGCGGATCTCCATCAAGGACACTTGAGCGAGCCCCATTTGGAGAACCTGCGCGAGAAGGATATTGGTCAGCACCACCAGAAAGGAGACGCCATAGACGCCGGTGATATCGGCGATTTGAATGACCGGCAGTTGGTCATATTGACTGTAACCGAGGAGGGCCCACGGGAAGCCGGAAAACAAATAGGTCCTGGCAAGCTCGAGCGCAACCCATAATGCCGGCGCTCCCCACAGAAAAATCGAAGTAAAGCCGGTGGACATCCAACGGAGCAGTCCGGTAAAGAGGGCCAGGTAGAGCGCGCAGTAGGCCGCCAGGAGCAGCATCACGACGTAGCTCACGCTGAAGGGGACGTTTCCGTAGAGTTGCATAGCATTGACGACCCAAGAGAGCGATCCGGCGTAGAATACGAGGCCGGCCAGAAAGCCCTGGCCAAAGGCGGTCCGCCAGGAGCGGTTGTGAATGGCTAATAGAAGGGGGACAAGCGCGATCCAGGCGAGAAACCCCAGATTGATCTCTGGAAAACTCAGAAGCAGCAGCAGCCCGGAGAAAACGGGAAGAATGATCAGCGAGACAAGCCGGCGCACGCCGCACTTTAGCTGATTTAGCTACGCAGAACAATCACCTTGAAAAGAAAATTCCCGGAAATTAAGGGTTGAGCACAGGCCTTAAACGGTGATAGAATTATAAGAAATCAAAGAGAAAAGAGGAGATATCTGAATGGCCGGACCTCGTGTGCTGATTACTCCAAGGGCATTTTTAGATCTCGACGGCGAACATAAAACTATTCTCAAGCAAGCAGGCTATGAAATCGTTGCGAATCCCCGTCCCCGCATCCTGACCGAAGACGAAATGGCGGCCTACGTGCCGGGGATGGAAGCCTTGATCGTCGGAGACGATCCCGTCACGCATCGGGTTCTGGATCGAGCGACCGGGCTCAAGGTCATTTCCAAGTTCGGCACGAATGTGGACAATATTGATGTGGATGTGGCCGCGGCGAGAGGCATTCCGGTCACCTTTACTCCTGGCGTGACATACCCTGCGGTCGCCGAGTTGACGATCGCCCTGATGTTCGCGCTGCTGCGCGGCATTCCGCAGATGGATCGCGATATCCGTGGTGGGAAGTGGTCGTCCGTATCAGGTGCGGAGATGATGGGCAAGATGCTTGGGATCGTGGGTATGACCGGGATCGGTAAGGAAGTCGCCAAGCGGGTGTTGGCCATGGGGATGAACGTGATGGCCTTCGATATGCATCCGGACGACGCGTTTGCCGAGTACCATGGGATCGAATACGTGCCCGCCGACGAGCTCCTGAAGAATTCGGATGTCGTCAGTCTCCATTTGGATTTTAATCCTGACACAAAGGGATGGCTTTCTAAGATGCGGGTTGCGAGAATGCGTCCGGGGTCCTACTTGATCAATACGGGCCGCCCCGAGTTGATCGACGAAGGCGCGGTCCTCGACGCCCTCCGTGCACAGCGCATTCGAGGAGCCGCATTCGATCTGCCGTCTGATGAGGCGCCATTCACGGTGCCGCTGCTCTCCCAAGAGAATGTACTGGTGTCCGGAAATGCGGGCTCCAATACCGAGGAGTCTGTTTTACGGCAGGCGGTGATGGCTGCTGAAAATGTCGTCGCCGTCCTTAATGGCAAACCACGGTTGGCTGCCCTAGCCTCGATCGACTAGCCGTTCCCTCCACCCGGTGCCGCGGTGCCGGAACCGCCGAAATAGTGGTCCTTGCGGCCGGTCGGCCTGGGTGATAGCATAGCCCTATGGCGAACGTCACCCTCCTCTATTCCCAAAGCTGCAGCGCTTGCCCCACGGCTAAAAATCTGTGGAAGGGACTGCGGGTGAAGTACAGCTTCGGTTACCGGGAGGTGGATATTCTCACCCCCGACGGTCAGGAACTGGCGGACCGGCACGCGATTCGGGCCACGCCCGCTACCATTATCGACGGCAAGCTGAAGTTCATCGGCGTCCCCTCGCGGGAGAGCGCCGAGAAGGCCCTGGGCCTCAAAAAAGAGGGTTGAACATGGGCGAGGAATTCGACAACGACCTCGATCTGGATGTCCTGCGAGGCCTGCCGCGGACGGAAGTCCCGAACTGCCCCATCTGCGATGAGCCCATGTCGTTCGTCGACGGCGCCTTCATGTGCAACGATTGTAACGGCACTGACTGCGCCCCAGAGACCGGTTAGTTGCTGTTTCTGGCATCGTGGAGACTGCACAGGACTTCCTCAATCGCGCGCTGCCGCTTCTGCAACGGTCCGATCCCATCCCTAAACTTCTGCCGCAAGTCCGGCTCGGCCGGATGCCGAGAGACTCGCCGGCGTTGCAGGCGATCATTTCGTCATGGTTGGAAGCATTTGTGACTGTCTTGAAAGACGGCGAGAGTGTGTTAGATGTGAATGGCGTCCTTCGCCTGGACCCTAACCCCCGGCTTGTGGTGTTGCTTGAGGCCGGGTTGCTGGCCGACGATGACCCGCACATGCAGGCTGCCCGATCGGCGTATGCCGCCGCCCTGCAAGGCGCCCAGCAACGAGCCTAAAGAATCCATCATGCATTGTAAAGTCGAAAGCAAGGTCCTAGACTAACGCGTCATGACACGGATCCTATGCGCCCCATTCCACCCTGATTTGGAAGAGGCGCTGGTCGCTGAGGTCCACGCGGCCAAGCTGTCCAATCCCCTCCAGCCCCTCATCATCCTCGTTCCCTCCCACCAACTGGCACGTCGCGTGAAATGGCTCCTTGCGGTCGAGCGCCGAGCGACGCTCCTCGACGTCCATATCCTCACCTTTCATCAACTCGCGGTGACCTTGATTCTTGAGGACTCTCAGAGCGCAGGCCCCGAATTGGTGAACAGTGCGTTCCGCTGCGAACTGTTGCGCGCATTGGTCGATCGGAGACTCCCGGGGCTAGAGCTCTTCGGTGGATGGGCAGGGATGCGAGGCATTTGGAGCGGCATCTGGGCCACGATCCAGGATCTGAAGGAAGCGCGGATCGAGCCGGCAGAAGTGCTGGCAGCGCTGGACGACGGGCTCATCGGAAAGGAAGACCGGCCACGCCTGCGCGCGTTGCTTCATCTCTATCGAGCTGTGCTCGCCACCGATGATGCGCTGCAGATTGCCGATCCTGATGATCTCGCGCGTCTCTCGGTGCCGCGGGTCTCGCACTCGGCATTTCTCGGCCGCATGGAGCGGGTGGTGTACTACGGATTCTACGATCTGACCCAAGGCCAGCTGGACTTCTTCAAAGCCGTCGCGGCGTCCTATGCGACGATGGTGTTGTTTCCGCTGGCATTGGGCAATCCCGTGTATCGTTTCGCGCAACAGTTTTTCGATACCTACATCACTGGAGGGATCAGCGTTAAGAGCAACCGGTATCCCGGGGCAGAGGCTGATTCAGAGTCCCCTCGACCCCTCCAAGGGGGAGTGGATAGAAGTGAGGGAGTATCTGTCTCGTTTGGCTCATTCGCGGAAGAGATGGCGTCTGACGTGCGCGGCTCATGTCGTATCTTCAGTGCCGTGGGGCTTGAGGCTGAAGTCTCAGCGGTCGCAAAAGAAATTGTGCGATTGGTCGATGACCAGCGAATAGAGCCGCTTGAGATCGGTGTCGTTGCCCGGACACTGGACCATGTCCTCCCCGTGATCCGCAAGGTCTTCGGAGAGAACCGGATTCCGTACGCCTGTCCGGAAGGGGAGCCTCTCATCCATGAACCGCTGGTTAAAACAGTCGTGCAGTTCATTGGCCTTCGCGCAGCCTCATTTCCACGCGCAGGGGTGCTGGACCTGCTCACGTCACCATTCTGCCGGTTGCCAACGGTTGATGGGCCGCAGCCACCTCAGCCGGCTCAGTGGGATTGGATCACGCGGCGATTGAACATCAGCAGGGGCCATTCCGAGGACGGGGGCCTGGGAGACTGGCTGCGATTGGAGCGGGCGGCCGAACAAGAGGTCGCCGTGCGGCCGGATGAGGAGAGCGGTCATACTCGGCAGGAGTTGCCGAAAGCACAGGTCCTTCTCCTATGGCATCTCGTCAAGCAATTGCACGCGGAGCTCTCGGGGCTCCCGAGCCGTGGGGGCTGGAAAGACTACACGACGGCGTTCTTGGATCTCCTGCCGCGCTGGTTCGCGTTTTCTGCCTGGATGGAAGATGCAGGCGACGGCCGGATTGAGCAGGTGCAGCGAGCGGTCAGGGACTGCCTGCTGTCGGTCGAGACATTGGACCTCCTCGATGAGGAGATCGCGCTGCAGGACTGGTGCGACCACGTCATCCGAGTGTTGGAGGGGACGAGACTGCCCTCTGGGACACAAGATCTTCCCGGGGTGCATGTGCTCGATGCCATGGCTGCTCGGGGAGTCCGCTTCCGCGCACTGTTCATTATAGGGCTCAATGACAAAGTCTTTCCTCGATCGATTCAAGAAGACGCTTTTCTGAGAGACGCCGATCGGGAGATCCTGTGCCGCGACCTTGGCTATAAGATTCCGCGCAAGCTGGATGGTTTTGACGAAGAGCGGCTGCTCTTCGCGCTTCTTCTGCGTTCGGCGCGGGAACGGCTGTACCTGAGCTATCAGCGGGGTGATCGGAATGGGCGCCCTCTGTCGCCATCCGGATATGTGGTCCAGCTTCACCGAGAACTCAACGGTCCCGCAATTCCTGGGAGCCCCGACCGCAAGCCGGAAGTGGCCATCCGGCGCCGGCCAATGGAGCAATGGACCTCGTGGCCCTGCGACTTACGATTGCTCACACCCCATGAAATGGGTCTGCGGCTGATCCTGCAGAGCGGCTTTGCATCTCGGAGTGTCGAGAGGGGGTTAGCAGCTCTCGGCCGACCGGTCGGGCTGTTGGCGCAAGGGCTGCGTGCCCTGGCCAGTATTGACGGACCTGATCTGGCTCTGACGACGTTCGACGGTTTCATCGGGCAAGATCCTTCACGGGTCTCCCAACAGAAGCCGCTCTCGCCCACAGCTTTGGAACGCTATGCGCGATGTCCTTTTCAATACTATGCTGCGCAGGTATTGCGCCTCGCACCGATGCCCGCACCGGAATCTGTGAGCGAGCTAGAGGCCCGTGCCTGCGGCCAGCTCTGTCATGGCATCCTGCGCGCTTACTATGAGCGGTTCCAACAGACGGGGCTTCCGGTGGCGGGGATTCGTCCCCTCGAAGCCCTCGCGTGGCTCGCGGAGGTGGCGGCGGAGGTTTTTGCGGAGTTCGAGCGCGTCGAGGCCATCGGTTATCCGTTTCTGTGGGAGGTGGCGAAGGAAGAAGTCTTCGGCCTGGCAACGGAGCTCGTACTCAGCGACCTCGTTGAGCTGTCTGAATCCGGCTATCTTCCATCGTTCTTCGAACTCGAGGTCAACAGCACGATGGATCTGGGGCCGTGCTCGCGAACGCCGGTCTTGATCCGCGGGGTCCTCGACCGGGTGGATCTTAAAAAAACTGGGGACAAAGTCAGGGTGCGGGTGATCGACTACAAGTATACGCGAGCGAGCCGGATGAAGACCGGAGACCGAGATTTGACAGTTGCTACGCTGAGAGCCGAGCGACTTCAGCCGGCCCTCTATCTTCACCTCGCAAAGAATGTGTTGCCAGATGTCGTTGCGGAAGCCGACTCCGCAGCCTTTTACTTTCTGGGCTCGCAATGGACCGACATGCCGATTCAGAAGAAGACGCTGGAGGCTTCGTGCTGGGACGGCGAACCGGGCCTGCGGATCAAGAAGACCCTGCAGCGCATTCTGGAAGGGATCGAGGAAGGACGCTTCTCCATCCTTCCGGGAAACTACTGCGGGCACTGCGATTTTGCCTCCGCATGCCGTTACACGCACGAGGCGACCGGCAGACGGGCGAGGACCGATGCCGTCATGAAGGCTCTCAAGGCGCTTCGCACGCTAAAACTTACCAGCGCCGAACAGGTCGCGTCGCCGAACGGATCCGGCGATGCCGGGTCCGGCGAAGAGTCTCATGCCTGAGGCGCTCGCCCTCGGAGATGCGTACGCGCGGCGTTGTGCCGCCAGCACCTTCGATCGCAATGTCGTGGTCACGGCGAGTGCCGGCACCGGCAAGACCACCTTGCTTGTGGAACGGCTCCTCCGGCTGTTGATGAAGTCTCCCTCTCCGGTGTCCCTTCCCGAGATTGTGGCGCTCACGTTCATGGAAAAGGCCGCGTATGAGATGAAGGCGCGCTTGCGGGGACGCCTGCTGGATCTGCTGTCGGACGCGGCAACCTGCGGGGAGCTGGCAGCCGCCAACGGTGTTTCCAGCGACGACATACGGGCGCGAGCGCAGCGCGCACTCCAGGAAGTAGAGCGCAGTCAGATCGGTACGATTCATAGTTTCGCCGCACATCTCATTCGCACCTATCCAATTGAAGCGGGCGTCGATCCGCGGTTTGAGCCGGATGACGGGCGCGGATTCGAGCAGCACTTCGATCGCGATTGGCAGCAGTGGCTGAATGTGGAACTGAGTCCCAGCGGTTCGCAGCATGAGGCTTGGAAGCGAATCCTTCGACGCGCCAGCCTCGAGAGCTTGCGGGAACTGGCCAAGAGCCTCGCCAACGATCTCGTGCCGCTTCAGGTATTGATGGCGCAGCTTGCGCCGGGCCCGCTGTCCCCGGTCGTCCGGACGTGGCTTGAAAGCTGCCGGGATCATGCGCAGGCTCTTGTTGCCGGGGAGCGGGAAGGGGAGAAACCGCCGCGCCAGGTTGAAAGGCTGCTGACTGCTGCGGAATACCTCTTCGACCACGTGCTGACCTGTGGCGTGGAAGCGGTGCAGGAAGGAGATGCCGAACTCATCACGCTCCTTCAAGAAAAACAGCCCGGACCGAAACCTCCGCACGAATGGAGCGAGACGGAGTTCGAGAAGGCCGTCTCGCTGATCGACACCGCGAAGGCCCTGCTCAAGACTGACCATGGGTATCTCAAAACAGTCCTCACGGTCTTGATCCCGTTTGCGGAGCGATGTCGGCGGCGGTTTCTGGAGGCCGGCCTGGTCGGCTTTGATGGCCTTCTCGCCCGCGCGCGCGACCTCGTCAGGCACCATCCCGAGGTCAGAAAGCGCCTGAAACAGCAATTTAAAGCGATCCTGGTGGACGAGTTCCAGGACACAGATCCCGTCCAGTACGAGATCCTCCTGTTCTTATCCGAGCGGCTGGAGGACACGACAGGCCGATGGCAAGAGGTGAACCTGGAGCCCGGAAAATTGTTTATTGTCGGCGACCCGAAACAGTCCATCTTTGCATTCCGGCGGGCGGACATTGAGGCGTTTCAACAGGTCACCGAGCGGGTCGTCAGCCAAGGAGGGATGGCGTTGACGCTCACGACCAACTTCCGAAGCCATGCCTCGATCCTCGCGGCGGTCAATGGTCTGTTCGCTCGGTTGATCGACGAGCAGCCTGGTCTTCAGCCCCCTTATCACGCCCTCGAGCCGCAACCGGATCGGAAGACCGGCGCCGGCACACAAGGCGTGGAACTCCGCCTTGTCGCACAGGACGAAGAAAGTGGCGAGGGGGAGGACCTGAGCGCGGAACAGGCGGTGCGAGGCGAGGCGGAGGCCATCGCCCGATGGATGAAATACGAACTGATTGGCAAAGAAGTGTTGATCGATGCCGAGGGTCACCGTCGCAAAGTCGAGCCTGGCGATGTGGCAATGTTGTTTCGAACCTTTAGCCAAGGGCGGGAGTACCTGGACGCGTTGCGACGCTATGGTCTGGCGTACGTGGCCGAAGGAGAAAGACATTTTTATCGACGCCAGGAAGTGGTCGACTTCGTGAATCTCCTGCGATGCATTCTGAACCCCGACGATGCGATTGCGCGGTTGGGCCTATTGCGCTCGTCGCTCGGCGCTCTCACCGATCGGGAGATCGTGGAGCTGACGGGGCTCGGCGCACTGGACTACCGGCCTGGAGGCCACGCCAACTTGGGTCAGCATCCGAGGGCAGAACATCTTCATCGGTTGTACGCAGTCTTACAGAACTTGCGCGAGGAGTGTCCTCAACGCCCGCTGCCGGAGGCCCTTGATCTCATCTTCGAGCGGCTGCCGGTGCTGGAGCTGGCGGCGGCTTCCGCGCACGGCGAGCAGGCCATGGCGAATCTGTGGAAGCTACGGGCGCTGACAGAGGACCTCGTGGCCGATCCTGCTCTGACCCTGGTTGGATTGTCGGAATTGCTGATGGAGCGCGTCGCCGATCCTCCTGAAGAGTCCGAGAGCGGCTTGGCTGAGGAATCATCGGAGGCGATCCGTGTGTTGACCATTCACAAGGCCAAGGGCCTTGAGTTCCCGATCGTGGTCCTCGTCGGTCTGCACGTGGGCACGTTGCCGCAGCCCAATCCTATTGATGTGCATCACGACTGGTCCACGGATGTCGTGGGGTTGCGGTTCGAGGGAATCAGCACTCTCGAAGGCGTGTTCACGGCCCAGAAGTTGAGGGCGCGCATGACCGCAGAGCGGCGGCGCTTGCTGTATGTGGGGATGACTCGGGCCAAGGAGCGGCTCGTCCTCTCCGGGGCAGTCACGCGGCGCCGGGGATCCGGAAACTTTCTGGACCTGTATCGGGAAGCGATCGGGGAATCCGTTGGCCAGCAAGCAGCCACGATCCTGTCAGCGGGAGACGGCAGAATCACCCAAACGATCATACCGGCCGATGAAGGGAAGCTGCGGCATGGGAAGCCAAAGGAGGAGCCGGCGGAGACGGTGCCCGAGCTCGCGGATTTTGCGTTGCGTTGGCAGAAGCGGAAACAGGACTACGAGCTCCGGCACGCGAACCCGATCGTGGTCACTCCCACGTCCTTCGCCCAGAAGACACTGCCGCTGGAGTCCTTATCACTCCGCAATACGTCCGCTATGCTTCTTGGATTACTAGCCCATTCAGCCTTTAAAATAATTAGTTATAGCAACGAACATCAACCAGTGCACGATGTTATCGAGCGAGTGCTGTCCCGTGAGTTGCCTCCAGAATTTCAGACCGAGCGCGAGGCGATCCGTGAAGAGATTGGAGGCATTCTTTCAGCCTTTATGAAATCGGGCGCCTATGCTGAGCTGTGCGCCGCAACGATTCTTGCGCGCGAGGTTCCATTTGTTATGCCGTTTGAGTCTCAAGTTTCAACGCTGCCGAGCGGCCTCATGGAGGGACGTATCGACCTCGTGTATCGCAAGGACGGTCGCCTTTGGGTGGCCGACTATAAAAGCGATCGCGTGACGGAGTCGGAGATCCCTAGGCGGGCGGATGTGTACCGAGAACAGGCGCGGCACTACCTGCAGGCGGTGCGTCTGGGATTTGGCGAGGAGCCGGCCGGCTTCAAATTGATCTTCGTGCGGTTGGGAATCACGGTGCCGGTCGGAACCTGAGCTCTCGCTTTGCGGAGATCCGGTAATTGGGCAGCGGTGACTGAGGCCGGACGAAGCCGGCCTCAGTGAACAGCGTAGTTAGCGTTTTCTCGGAGAAGCCGACCTTTCCGGTGGCAAAGTCAAGATCAGCTGGGTAATGCCGGTCTGTCCTGGTCCGAGCCAGTACTGAACGGGAAATGGATAACGGAACTGCTGTTCCCAGCCCGTCGAGACCGGCAGCAGCCGACCGCTGTTAGTTTCAATAAGAACTCCCGGAGGCAGAGTTTCGATGAGAACTCCTGGAGCCAGTGGATAGTTGACGCCATCAATTTGAACAGTGTGGCCCTTCACCATGAGCAGCAAGCCCTTGTGAGCTCCGGGGAGTGCGCGATCGATCTTTGAAATCCCCGATGGCGATCGAGACAACGATTGAGGGGGCGATTCAGGGGCGGCCGCGTGACTCAAGCTGATCGCTCCGGCCATGGATCCCAGCAGCAGGGTCAGTAGCCCGGCGCCGAGGATGACACTGAACTGCCTGACGAAACGTCGTCTGATGTGCGTGTTCACGTTGGCTCCTCCCTCATCGGATAATCATCCTAGATTTTGACGTTACAGGTCCCGCCATGAGACCAGCGCACTCCAAATCCGGAACGCCGGCTGGAGGCAGGTGTCAGGAAGCCCACCTGTAGTCAGTCCTGTGGTTGCAGTGAGGCCAGATCTACATCCCCCTGTAACGGCTGGGCCGCCGAGCCCCGGAGAGCCTGCCGTACCGGTCCCTCGGCCGCCCACATGGAGCGCGACTTCGGATGACATGCCGCTGCCGATCAAGACAGACGAATTCGCCACGAGGGTGCCGCCGACCATAGAGTCTCCGAGAGCGGATGCGGTATACCCTGTGCCGGTCAGATAGAAGAGCGCATAGAGCCTTGCGTCACCGGAGAAATCGCATGTGGAATCGCTGGGACTGAACGTGGCAAAGACAATCGTCCCTCCCAGGATCGTCGCCTTGGTCAGGCTGCGCTCCCTGATAGCCGGCAGCGTGGTAAACCAGCCATCCCTTCCCTGAACGTCCTGCACAAGACTATCGAACCCCTGGCTGAAGGTGCCTCCCCCGTCGGTACTCACGGTCTGCATTGGGTCGCATCTCGTGGTATCCGGATCTGTACAGATCACGATGTTCGACACGTCGCGCAGATTGTGATTATTATCGGTCTCATGGCCGCACAGGTTCGAGATGAAACAGTCCTTCACCCCAAAGAAGTATTGGGTATCTTCATTCGTTTTGTCCAAGGTAGTGATCAGTCGTCCGCTCCCGAAGAATACCCAGAAATTATTCTTATCATCGATGCTGATCGTGGGAGCCGCCACTACCGGGCCGACCACAGTGGGGCATGTCGCGACCGTATCGTCGCAGGTAAAGGTGCTGATCAGCTTTTTCGGCGCGCCGCCCATGCCCCAGGTATTGAGATTCGTGCTGCCGTGATTCGTCGTCAACCGCCACACGGTTCCTTTCCAGACCGGATTGCTCCCATTGCACGGGCTGGACGTGCCTCCCCGACAGATCACGCTGCCGAGATAAACTACGTCGACTCGGAAGTCGAGGTCGACGTCGAGGCTGCTCGCATCGCCCATGAAGGCGCCCCCCTGACTGGTGGAGTAGAGGTGCACTTGGCTGACCCCACCTGTCGTGGCCGCGATACACGGAGAGGTGTCCGAGCAGGGCTTCCCCCGGACCGTTCCGCTGATCGCATTCACCGCGCTGTAGGTCGGGCCTAGTTGCAGATCCACGAGAAAGATCTGCCCTGTTTGTCCGCTGCTGCCGTCATAGTGCGTCGGTCCTGTCCCGAATACCACATACCATTTCTCGTTGGTGCTGGAATTCCCGGATTCCGTGTTCACCCGGACGACGGCCGGCGCGGCGGTGGTGAGGCCCAGGTCTTGATCGCGAAAGGTCCACAGCAAGATGGGGTCCTTCTCTGGATTGGTAATGTCGAGCACAAAGTACGAGGACAGAAAGACGCGGGTGCTGGGGCCACCGCCGAAGTCCGCGGTGACGGTGCGGGCACCTCCTTTGCCGTAGATGCAGCCCGAGCAACTGCCGCCGAAGCGGGACCCGCCGATCAGCACGGTCCCCCATCCGCCAGGATGATCGGCATCGTCCGGAAAGATCCGCGCATCAGTCACCTTGGGCTTGAGATCCACATAATAGGTGTGCGTGTAGCTCGGATCGGTCAGCCAGCGCAGTTGCGGTAGCAGGTCCTGAGGGATAAAGGCCCACAGTTCTGCGCCCAGCATCGGCTGGTCGGATCGGAAGGCATAGGTGGGAACAGTCCCCGCGCAGGGTAAGGCGGTGCAGGCCGTGATGCTGCCTGGTTGCTTGGGCTCTTTCGTGAAGCGCAGCTGCTCGACCTTTGGTGTACTCGTCACATCCCCGTAGGATAGATATCCTCCATTAAAGGCATGGAGCATCCCGTCATTGGCGCCGGAATAGACGACCTGCCGGCGGTCCTTGTAACGCTGATAGTATCGGGCATAACCGGTATCGCCATACAGCACGTCATACCGCTCCTTCGGGGCTGCCACCGTCACCGGCGTTGAGCCCATGATGTCTCCCAGCTTCCATACCTTTATCACCGCAGCCGAGACGTCATTTACCACCGACCGCTGACGGTCTCGAAGGCCGGTGACCTGAGTTCCGCGGATAAAATTGATGATGTTGGCGGCCTCGTCATAGCCAGGGCCGCTGCTGCCACACGTCGACACATTCACCCCACCCAGGTAGGGGCATAACGTAGGTACGACGGCAGCTGCGCTACTAAACTCCATCCGCTCTGTGGGATCCACGATGCCATCGTTGTTTAGATCTACCCAGGTCAAGATGCGACGGCAATTCACGCCGCCGGCGTTCGCGGGACAGGTGACATCCGGATCCAGAAGCGCCAATCTTCTGCCCGCTTCCCAGACCGGGTTGAGGGCAGTAAGGTTGACGGTATCGACAAACAGGTCACCCTCGCCGGTTCCCATGGTATCCCGATACCGGTCCGCAACGGTGCTGGGAGGAATGGCAGCCGAATCGTAGCGAAGCTTGATCACATAATCGTCTTTGAGCACCAGCGCGCCGTCGCCGTTTGTATCCTCGCGAAGGTTTCCGAATTTGTCGACGAAGAAATTCTGCATATGGCCCAACCACGAGAGTTGGTTTAACCCCTGGCTTAACTTCGAATAGAAGAATGTCTGGACCGTCGTGCCTTCGCCGGTTGAAGAAGAGGCCAGTACCGATACCCCTGCGCCGGAGGTGGTGGTTTCCAGAATCTGGCTGATGGTGAGGAACAGTCGATCCTTAATGGTATCCGCATTGGATGATTCGAAGTAGTTGTCCGGGATACAATCAGGACCGAGTAGGCCCGTGATGTTGTTTATCTTATCCCATTCCGGACTGCTGACTCCTGTTGTGCTGTCGGCGTTGGTGCAGACTTGGCCTGTCAAGTCTGGAAGCCCATTAAACGGTCTGGCATCCACGAACCCGCCTTGGCGGGACGCTTGCATCAAAATCTCCCGCCCGCTGATTCTCCCAAAAGCATAGATCGTGTACAACGTGATATTCTGCATCCCCGGCAGATCGTGCCCGGGCTCATCGATTCCAGGAATCAAGCTTTGCCGAAGATCAGTCGTGTGCGCCCACAGGGCCACGTCGTCGAGATAGTGACTGCCTCCGGGGTAATCTGTCTTGTGCTGCGCGAGGAGTGTAGAGGGAGGGGTATTCGGGTCGCTCGCGCAGGCGGCCCCCGTACATTGGGTGATGGTTGGGAGGCGCGTACTAGCATACTCCTGTAGGCCAGCAGGGATGTTCGAGTCCAACGTCGGGGCCCCATCGGTCACGATAATGACGAAGGTCCTGCAGCAGGGGACGACCGCGGACGGACTGGCCCACGCCGGCGTATGGTTCTGACCGAAGAAATACGGGTCCCGTCCGCAGGCATCGGTGATGTAGCCTGAAGGACAGGTTTCCGGGTTGATGAGGGCGGTAATCTCGCCGGGGCCGATCGATCCTATCCCGCTTCCCAACCCTCCGCTTCCAAAGGCGAGCGGATAGGTGTAAACGCTCGTGTCAAAAACCGGCGGGAGCTGGGCGATATAGCGTGCGGCTGAGTAGAGCGCCTCGGCCAGCGGCGTCGGCGTCGAGGGCTTGATCAATTCGATCCCATTGATCATGGCGATGTTGTTCGTGGAAACTGTCTGGACGGTGCCGGTGTTGAAGTCCAAGGTCTGGCGGGCGCCGATCCCTACCAGCACCTTGCCGCCATCCTTGGTGGTATCCGGATGGAATATCATGAGGCCAAACCTGGCTTTGTTCCCGACCTGTTGGAGTACCCCCGTCCGCTGCGTATCAGATGCGAGCCGGATATTAAAGCCTGCGGCATAGGGATTGATCCCTGGCGCCCTCGTCGAGGCATAGGTGTAGGGATAGTCATAGTCCAGGTAGGGAACGTCCGCGACGACCTGGTCCGCCACTATTTCGTCCCAGGCGGGATCGTCATAGGCGGGATAGTCAACTGCGGGAACCGTGTAATGGGCCCACTGAGCGACGCCTTCAATGTAGGAAGCAATATACCAATACTCATACGAGTCTGCATGGTATGCGTCATGATGGACCAGGGGGTGATGGATCGTGTAGCCCGGAATCGTGTACCCCGCGACGAAATCCTGATGAAAATGGAGTGTTACAGTCACACCGGGAACATCCCCAGCGTCGCAAGTCTCATCTGGATAGACGTAAAGATCCTTATTCATGCAAAACCATCCTCGATACGGGTTAGCGTAGCCACCATAATACCCACGCAAATAGATGCCCACGAGCCCAGGATGTGAAGAATACCGATAAGCCACCGGGACGCGACCTGGAAGTTGGTTCGGATCGCTGGGGTCCAAGTAGAGGACATAGTATGAAAGGCCGTCGCTTCGGTGGCTCTGAATCGTGGGTTTGGCCGGGGTGCCGATCGGCGGACACGTCCCGTCGGCGGGGTTGCGCGACACAGCGCACTCGCCGCCGATCATGGCATTCTTGAGCGCATCGATCCGACGGAAGGTGATCCAGTTGAGCAGGTTGCCGTCCCACTGGTCGTCAAGGCAAAGGCCCGAAACGTCGCCGGGCGGGGTCTTGGCCGCAACGTCGATGAAGCGATTATTCACATCCGTGGTGTCATTATTCCAGGTGCCACTATGATAGGTATAGCAACGCGTCGAGTCGAAGTAGCCGCTGTATGTAATGTTATACTTGAACCGGAGGGCAGCGACGGTCGCGGGGTCGCCGTTGTCCACAGTTCCTCCGTCCTGCGTCGCGTCGGGAACGCAGTCATGGGGGTCGCAGTTCGCCCGTTCTTGCATGCTGAGCGAGTTGTCCATGAGCATGAGGACGTTCGGCGTGACCGCGTCGGAGATATACGGCGGGACACCCGTATAATCGGTACTCAGATTGGCGCTCCAAAGGGAAGGCAGAGGGCCTGCCAGCGTCAAGCCGCTCAGCACCGCCAGTGTCAGCAATATTCTAGGGATACGATGTCTCATCCTATGCTCCTGTTCGCCATTAGCTTAATTCGATGGTTAATGCTCATGTTACCCTGCCAACCCTGTACATATGCCTCATCGCGCTTGGAAGAGAGTGCAAGGGTTATGCCCGAAGGGTTTCACCCAGTCCCCCTCCAGAAACAGCCACTTTCCTGCTGATAAACAACGGGAAATAGCCAGAAGCCATCCATGCCGCCCATCTCCAAATAGGTAAGCCGCTTCACAGAATTAGGGAATTTGTGCATGCCATTGAGCATTTGCCAGAAAACTGAGCCCCGGCCCACAGCTTTGCCGACCCAGGAATAGGTCGAACTCAGGGCATGTTGAAAAGACTCCAGATCGAACGCTACTATCCAGCATGATCAGCCCGGCTCAATGGAATGAATTGACCAAATGGTGGACCGATACTGCTACGCGTTTAGGGGTCGGTAGTCCCTGTGTTTCCTTCTTTATGCCGGGCTCCGGCGCGGTTGAAGCGCTCTCCAAGGTGTTGGAAGCCGAGGGGGACCTGCACTATGTGCTGTTTGTTCTGATCCGGTATTGGGTGCCGCCGATCCTGCCGCCGATGGGCAAGGAGCGCCTGGCGAAGAACGATCCCGATTACTGGATCGAATCCGAGCAGATTCTCAAACAAGCGGTCGCGCGCCTGCGCGAACTCCGGCCGTTTCTCACGATGCTGACCGAGTCCGGTCCGAAGCCGAGCGGGGAGCCGGCGGCGTCCGAGGTGGACCTGTCTGCGTTGCTGGAAGGAATTGCCGAAGCGGCGGGACGCTTGGGCGGGCCCGACTATACATCAGTCATCAAGAGCCTAAATTCGACGCCGTTCCGCCAGCTCATCCATTTTCGGCACAACAAAAAGAACAGCACGGAAGTGTGGGTAATCTTTCTATTGAAGGAGCATCTTCGATTGGCGGGATTGGGGAAGGACCGTGCCTGGCCGATCGTCTGCGACGTGATCACGGCGGCGGGCATCCGCAACGCCGACGGCGAACCCTATGATCCTGACGAACTCAAGTCCTGGTGGACCAAGCAATGGCCGCGCGCGTATGCGTTGCTCGCGCCGAAGGACGCCGAGGTGCAGCCCACCGAATACGCCTACCAAAGTGACTACCAGTGGTTCCAGACCTGGATGAGCTATCAGGTCGAGTCGCGGCAGTCCTGAACATTGTTCTTGGGTTCAAGGCCGCGTACATCCTTGAGTTGGACAAGAGAGGGGGCGAATGACTAGGCGCGTGCCTAGAGGGGCAGGGAGTAGAGGCGATAGGCGATCTCAAACACTCGCAATGTCGCAAGCCGGGTAAAGCTCTCGACCACAGGAACGAGGGTGGTCATTCTCGCCGTTGTGGATGTAGCCTCATCCACAATATACAGCAGCCCGATCCCCAGCGTTCCCGTCATCGCTAATATTTTGATTTTCTCTGCCATCGCTCGCTCCTATCATCTTTGCCATAGGAATGAGCAAGCAGCATGCCAGGAGATATTCGGTGGTTCAGAACGGATTTGCTCGGAATCTATTGGGTTTGCGGAAACGCATTTGATAATGTCCAGGCTGAATGTTATCTGTCTCGATACAGTTGAATGGGTTTCGATAAGCTCAGGCCGAGTTGGGTGACATGTTTGCTCATTTGTATGAACCGTAGGGCATCGAAAGCGGGGATAGAGGGTTCTATGGGCAGGCCCCTATCCTGTCCCGAAGGCCCGCTCGGCGATCGCTTCCGCTTCGATCAAAGTCCTGATCGCATAGAGCCGCTCCCGCCGTTTACGAAGATGTCCTAGGAGGCTGGCAAAGTCTTGAGGGCCGTTGAATTCTACCTGATTGAAGACAATCGAAATGACGCCGTCGTCGGCGCAATCGAAGAGCGGCAGATCAGAAAAATCGATCACTCCAGAGACGTTCTGGTGATATGAGCCTGACCCGCCGGCCTGGGCAGAGGCTTTACGGCCGGCCTCACTTAAGCAATAGGTGATAGTGGCGACAATCGGCCTGCTCATCCACCCGATCCTTGGATGATATCCGTAGGGCTGTGACGTACCCTGGCTTAAATGCCGGTCGCCGAGCGAAACCTGACAGGCTCCCGAAAGCGAGGGAGGTGAAAGGGGGCCAAGGCCCCCTCCAAAAATCCTCCGACTGCTATTTTCTTGATCCTAGGATTGCGTCCTTCGCGGCTTTAGCGACCCGAAACTTGACGACTCGCTTTGCCGGAATCTTGATCGCTTCCCCGGTCTGAGGATTGCGCCCGTTTCGCGCCTTGCGGTTTACCAAGACGAGTTTCCCGAGGCCGGGCAGCGTAAAGGTATTCTTGGCCTCTTTGTGAGCGAGCATGCTGAGCTCATCCAGAAATTCCACGGCCGCCTTCTTCGTCATTCCGGCTTTCCCTGCCATATGATCGGCGATCTGTGACTTTGTCATTGATTTTGCCATTGACGCTCCTTTTGGAAGAAGTTGACGACGGGCTGATTCGGTTGTTTTCCGGCCCGCACGGAAAGCCACCGAAAATTACGGCGATCCGTCGCTAAAGTCAAGTGAATCCTTAGTGGGGCTGTAGGGGAGCTTTACTGGACGGCTTTGAAGCGGGCAGTTCGACATAAATGCACGGCATTGAGGTTCGCCTCGGAACGTCCGTGGCCGAGGTGCTCCTCCAGCAGGGCGATGACGGCCGCGTCGCATGCGGCTAGGAGCTCCGGTGCCGCTGCGATCAGACGGCCGTTCGCCTCGTCCGTTTCTTCATCCAGCCCGCAGCAGGTGGCCACCTGGTAGTTGTCCCGGAGGCCGATAATACTCGGAGGGAATTTCCTGTCGTTCTCATTGATATAGAGTTCCATGTGCCAGGGCGGCTTTGTGTACGGCGAAGTCATCAGGCCACGGTCTCGCTTGGAAATCTCTTCTCCCGAGTCTTCACTCGGGCACAAATCGGGTTCGGCCGGGATGGATGCGACACAGGTCCCAGGCGGCACCAATTCGAGATAGTCCATAGATCAGCCACTTGGAGGGATCAAAATTGTACCAGCGCGCGCCGTTGCGGTAATCGCGCTGATGCGCATGATGAAAATTGTGATAGCCCTCACCGAAGGTCAAAAGCGAAACGAGCCAGCTGTCCCGGCTTGAGTCGGTATCCGTATGCGGCTGTTTTCCCCAGAGATGGCAAATGGAATTGATGCAAAAGGTGGAGTTGAGCACGAAGAAGGTCCGTCCCACTCCCGCCAGCAAGAAACATCCCAATCCGCCCACCCACCCATTGTAGAGAAAGCCCACGATAAAGGGCAGGGCCAGCCCGGAGACCACGATAGGAATATAGTAACGATCCTGCCAGAGGATCAAGGGATCTTGGCGCAAGCGAGAGCCATATTTCCCGTCGCCATATTGATCTTTAAAAAAGATCCAGCCGCAGTGCGAATACCAAAAACCCCGCTGAGCGTTATAGGGATCATCGTCCTGGTCGCAGCACGCGTGATGCCGGATGTGGGCGCGGGCCCATTTCAGCGCCGAGTTTTCCAACGCCCACCCGCCCGTAATCAACAAGGCCGTTTTCACCCACGGTGAGCAGTTAAAACTTCGATGCGCAATCAGGCGATGGTAGCCAACGGTGATCCCAAGACCGGTCAGAACGTAGAGCAGGCCAAACATTGCCCAGTCCACCCACGTGTAATCGTGGAAATATGCAAAGGTTGGAAGTCCGATCAGGGCGCCGAGCGTCACAAAGCCGAACAGAAAAATGGTGCCGTAGCTCACACGCGGCGCGGGACGGCTCGAGGCTGGTGCAGTGGTCTCAGTCATGGAAAAATCTCCAGGTTAGTCTTAACCGCAGATACCCGCTTCTTTTTGGCACGGCTTAGGTCTATACGGAAGGACCAGCAGTCTCAAAAGATCTACGTAAACCACAGTATCACACAGAGTTCGTCTAAGGCAAGAAAATAGTGAGGCCACGCCGACCTGAAATGGTCATCACGGATACAGTAAAAACCCACATAGTGTCTATTGACGCAATGCAACGCGCCAAATGGGTCATCTCCAGCCAGCATCATGCCGCATCTGCAATGTTCCGATAGGACAGGAAGTTTAGGCGGAGAGGGGGTGACCTGTGATGATGAAGAAAAAGAAAAGCGCGAAAAGCAAGGGCGGCATGAGGAAAAAGAAGTAGTTTCCGCCTATGGCGTTGAGGGCGGATAACGTCCTCAACGCCCGTTTCCATCCTCTGCTGCCGATCTTCGCCGATTGCCACGTTTGACAATGCCCGCGCGGCGTCAATCAACAACCCTTCTGTAGTTTTGGTGAGTAAACGATGTCGGCGCGGTCAACGTCGCGACATCGAGTCGCCCCGTACGGAGCGCGTATCGAACCGCACTTGATTTAAGCAGCCTGGCGCAGTTTTTTCACGCGCTGTGAGAGAATCGGCCGTGGGGAAACGGGGCTCAATACCTCGTATCGTCGGGCAACATACCAGAACATCCAGGCAATGAGTCCCAGCGGTAACACATTCCCGAAGACAACAATGCCCAGCGCGGCCACCGTTTCAACCTGCAGCCCTGAAAGAGTGAGGAGCGGAAGGGCGCTCTCCATAATATTTCTCCTCTGATTCTATTTACCCCGTAGAATTCCTGCCGTGAATTCCTCGGAAGTATCATCTGGTTATCTCCGCCAAAGTAGGGGCAGGGATTTGTTGAGTGGGCGGTATACTCGTCTGCACGAAGCTTTAACTTGCCAGGAATGGAGACACAGTGCGAATTGAAGACTATGCGCTGATCGGCGATACCCAGACTGCCGCGCTGGTGGGCCGGGACGGGTCAATCGACTGGCTGTGCCTGCCCCGCTTTGATTCCGGCGCCTGCTTCGCGGCCCTTCTGGGTCATGAGCGGCATGGACGGTGGATACTCAGTCCAGTCTGCGACGTACGGCGAGTGCGCCGGCGCTATCGGCCGGGCACACTCATTCTGGAAACTGAATTCGAAACGGAAGACGGCACGGTGCGGGTTATCGACTGCATGCCGCCCCGCGAGCGCGCACCTGATGTGGTCCGCATCGTGGAAGGCGTCCGCGGGCAGGTGCCCATGCGCATGGAGCTGGTGATCCGCTTCGACTACGGCTCAGTGGTTCCGTGGGTGAGACAGATGAACGGCATGCTTTCGGCTGTTGCGGGTCCTGATGCGTTGTACCTTCACACCCCGATCGAGACGCGCGGGGAAGACTTGACCACGGTAGCCGATTTCAGCGTGTCTGAAGGTCAGCGTGTGCCGTTCTTGCTCATATGGCATCCCTCACACGAGACGCCCCCTCAGCCCATCGACGCGCTGGGGGCGGTGAAGGACACCGAAGAGTGGTGGCAGGAATGGTCCGACCGCTGCACCTACAAGGGTGAATGGCAGGACCATGTGCTCCGTTCGTTGATCACCCTCAAGGCCCTGACCTACGCCCCAACAGGTGGGATCGTTGCCGCTGCCACGACGTCGTTGCCGGAATTCCTCGGCGGCGTACGCAACTGGGATTACCGATACGGCTGGCTGCGGGATGCGACCTTTACTCTCTATGCCCTGATGACGGCTGGGTATAAGGAAGAGGCCTCGTCCTGGCGCGATTGGCTTCTTCGGGCGGTGGCGGGAGATCCGGCTGAGCTCCAGATTATGTATGGGCCTGCGGGCGAGCGCCGCCTGACCGAAATCGAGTTGCCATGGCTTCCAGGCTATGAAGGCTCCGCGCCGGTCCGCATCGGCAATGGGGCGGTGCGGCAATTTCAGCTCGATGTCTATGGCGAGGTGATGGACACTCTGCATCAGGCCCGGCGCATCGGCATTGAGGAGGATGAATCCGCCTGGGCGCTGCAACGGCACTTGCTCGACTTTCTTGAATCCCGGTGGAAAGAACCTGATGAAGGCATTTGGGAAGTGCGTGGGCCGCGGCGGCAGTTTACCCATTCCAAGGTGATGGCTTGGGTCGCGGTGGATCGGTTCGTTAAGGATGTGGAAGGTTTCGGGGGAGAAATGGATCTGGACCGTTGGAAGCGGCTGCGTGCCGAGATCCACGAGCAGGTCTGCACACAAGGCTATGATCCGCGCCGCCGAGCGTTTACGCAGTACTACGGCTCGAAGGAACTGGACGCAAGCCTGTTGATGATTCCGCTGGTCGGATTCTTGCCGGCGACAGATGAGCGGATGCGCGGAACCGTGCAGGCGATCGAGCAGGAGCTGTGCCGAGAAGGTTTTGTGCTGCGTTATCAGACTGAGGAAACAAGAGCCGTAGATGGTCTTCCGCCCGGCGAAGGAGTCTTTCTAGCTTGTACATTCTGGCTAGCCGACAACTATACCCTCCTGGGACGCCGTGAAGAGGCGCGGCACTTATTCGAGCGCCTGTTGGGTCTCTGCAATGATGTGGGTCTGCTCTCGGAGCAATACGATCCCTATGCCCAGCGGCTTCTCGGAAACTTCCCGCAAGCATTCTCGCATGTCTCGCTTATCAACACCGCCCACAATTTATCCACGGAGGCGGGGCCCGCCGTCGATCGCAAGAGCGGCTAACGGGATTAACCCGACCCAAGGATAAAATAAAACGTCGAGCCTTTCGACTTTCGAATTGAGAAGATTCGCCTGCAGGCATCTGCCATCCCTCGTCCGTATATGCCTCCCCAGGCAGTAAGGGAATTGGGAGAAATTACCCACCATCAGTTGGGGTTCCGATTAAGAATAACATCGCCTATTCTGGGGAAATTTTATCCACGATCAGATGACTGAACCACTGAATGATGGAGAGGCCAACATGAGCCAATCTGCGACCGCAATACTGGATCAGCAAGAGTTGCTTGACACGCTGAAGGCATTTAAAAAAGGCGATTTTACGGTTCGGATGAAGGCACATGGAGACGGCATGGCGCGGGATATTGCCGGCACGCTGAATGGCCTCATCGAGCTAAACCAGCGCCTCACGAAGGATCTTCAGCGTCTCAGCAAAGTGGTCGGCAAGGACGGCAAAGTCACTGAACGCGCTTCGATCGGGGACGTGTCGGGCTCCTGGGCTACCTGCGTAGATTCCGTCAATTCGCTGATTGGCGATCTCGTCAAGCCCACGGCGGAGGTCACGCGCGTCATTGGCGCCGTGGCAAAGGGCGACCTCTCCCAAGCCATGCCCCTGGAGACTGACAGCCGGCCGGTCAAGGGAGAATTTCTTCGGACGGCAAAAATCGTGAATGTCATGGTGGACCAGCTCAACTCCTTCGCGTCCGAAGTGACCCGGGTCGCGCGCGAAGTCGGCACGGAAGGCAAGCTCGGCGGCCAAGCGGAGGTGCGAGGGGTGGCCGGAACCTGGAAGGACCTGACCGATAACGTGAACGGTATGGCTAGCAATCTAACGAACCAGGTCCGGAATATCGCACAGGTCACGACGGCCGTGGCCAACGGCGACCTCTCGAAGAAAATTACGGTGGAAGCGCGCGGCGAAATTCTCGAGCTCAAAAACACGATCAACGTCATGGTGGACCAGCTCAACTCCTTCGCCTCCGAAGTGACGCGCGTCGCGCGCGAAGTGGGCACGGAAGGCAAGCTCGGCGGCCAGGCCGACGTGAAGGGTGTCGGCGGGACCTGGAAGGACCTCACCGACAACGTGAATTTGATGGCCAGCAACCTGACGAACCAGGTGCGGAACATTGCGCAGGTGACGACCGCGGTGGCGAACGGCGACCTCTCCAAGAAGATCACGGTCGAAGTGCGGGGTGAGATTCTTGAGCTCAAGAACACGATCAACGTCATGGTGGACCAGCTCAACTCCTTCGCGTCGGAGGTGACGCGGGTGGCGCGCGAAGTCGGGACGGAGGGCAAGCTTGGCGCGCAGGCTCAGGTGAAGGGGGTGGCCGGCACGTGGAAGGACCTCACCGACAGCGTGAACTATATGGCCAGTAATCTCACCAGCCAGGTGCGCAACATCGCCCAGGTGGCGACGGCGGTGGCCACCGGGGACCTGTCGAAAAAGATCACCGTGGAAGTGCGCGGCGAAATTCTGGAGCTCAAAAACACGGTGAACACCATGGTAGACCAGTTGAATTCCTTTGCGTCCGAGGTGATCCGCGTCGCGCGCGATGTCGGCACGGAAGGTAAGCTCGGCGGCCAGGCGGAGGTCAAAGGTGTGGCCGGGACCTGGAAGGACCTGACCGACAACGTCAACTGGATGGCGAGCAACCTGACGAACCAGGTCCGGAACATCGCGCAGGTGACGACCGCGGTGGCGAACGGGGACCTCTCGAAGAAGATCACGGTCGAAGTGCGGGGCGAGATCCTTGAGCTCAAGAACACCATCAACACCATGGTGGACCAGTTGAACTCCTTTGCCTCGGAGGTCACGCGCGTGGCGCGTGAGGTGGGTACGGAAGGCAAGCTCGGCGGCCAGGCAGAAGTGCGAGGGGTGGGCGGGACCTGGAAGGACCTGACCGACAACGTCAACTTGATGGCGAGCAACCTGACGAACCAGGTCCGGAACATCGCGCAGGTCACCACGGCGCTCGCGAACGGCGACCTGTCCAAGAAAATTACCGTGGATGTGCGCGGCGAAATCCTGGAACTCAAGAACACCATCAATACCACGGTCGACTTGCTCAATTCCTTTGCCTCGGAAGTGACGCGCGTCGCGCGCGAGGTGGGCACGGAAGGCAAACTCGGTGGGCAGGCCCAGGTGAAAGGCGTCGGCGGAACCTGGAAGGACTTGACCGACAGCGTGAACTACATGGCCAGTAACCTCACCAGTCAGGTGCGCAACATCGCCCAGGTGACGACCGCGGTGGCGAACGGCGACCTCTCCAAGAAGATCACGGTGGACGTGCGCGGCGAAATCCTGGAGCTGAAGGTCACCGTCAACACGATGGTGGACCAGCTCAATTCATTTGCGTCCGAAGTGATCCGGGTGGCGCGCGACGTCGGTACGGAAGGGAAGCTCGGCGGTCAGGCGGAAGTGAAAGGCGTGGCCGGGACGTGGAAGGACCTGACCGACAACGTCAACCTCATGGCCAGCAATCTGACGAACCAGGTGCGCAACATCGCGCAGGTGACGACTGCGGTGGCGAATGGGGACCTCTCTAAGAAGATCACCGTGGAAGTGCGCGGCGAAATTCTAGAGCTCAAGAACACGGTCAATGTCATGGTGGACCAGCTCAACTCGTTCGCGTCGGAGGTGACGCGTGTGGCGCGTGAGGTGGGCACGGAAGGCAAGCTCGGCGGGCAGGCAGAGGTCAAAGGGGTGGCCGGCATTTGGAAGGACCTGACCGACAACGTGAACTCCATGGCCAGCAACCTGACCAGCCAGGTGCGCGGTATCGCGAAGGTCGTGACCGCCGTGGCGAGCGGTGACCTTAAGCGTAAGCTGACGGTGGAAACGAAAGGTGAGATCGCCGCGCTGGCGGACACCATTAACGAGATGATCGACACGTTGGCGATCTTCGCGGATCAGGTGACCACCGTCGCGCGCGAGGTGGGCACGGAAGGCAAGCTCGGCGGCCAGGCCCGAGTGCCGGGCGCGGCGGGCGTCTGGAAGGACTTGACCGACAACGTGAACCAACTCGCCGCGAATCTCACGAACCAGGTGCGTGCGATCGCGGAAGTCGCGACCGCGGTAACGAAGGGCGATCTCACCCGTTCCATCGCGGTGGAGGCGCAGGGGGAGGTGGCCGCGCTCAAGGACAATATCAACGAGATGATCCGCAATCTCAAGGACACCACACAGAAAAATACCGAGCAGGACTGGTTGAAGACGAATCTCGCGCAGTTCACCAGCCGGCTTCAGGGACAAAAGAACCTGACAACGGTGGCGAACCTGATCTTGTCCGAGTTGACTCCACTCGTGAACGCGCAACACGGTGTGTTTTACATCAATGAGTCGGTCGAGGGAGGGCCGCTCATGAAGCTGCTCGGCAGCTATGCCTACCGAGAGCGGAAGGGGGTGGCTAACCAGTTCCGTTCCGGGGAAGGCTTGGTCGGGCAATGCGCGCTCGAAAAAGAACGCATTCTGGTGACGAATGTGCCGCAGGACTATATTCAGATCAACTCGGGCCTCGGCGAAAGCAAACCCCACAACATCGTCGTGCTCCCGGTGCTGTTCGAAGGCGAAGTCAAGGCAGTCATCGAGTTGGCCTCGTTCAACCGGTACAGCGACATCCACCTGACCTTTCTGGACCAGCTCAAGGAGAGCATCGGCATCGTGCTCAATACGATCGCCGCGAACATGCGGACCGAGGACCTGCTCAAGCAGTCGCAGTCGCTAACCGCGGAGCTGCAGGCACAGCAACATGAATTGAAGACGACCAACGAACGGTTGGAGCGGCAGGCCGAGTCGCTGCGAAAATCCGAAGAGCTGCTCCGCACGCAACAGGAAGAGCTGCGGCAAAAGAACGAACAGCTGGAAGAGAAAGCCAATCTGCTCAGCGAGCAGAACGCCCAGGTCGAGTCCAAGAACCACGAGGTGGAGGAGGCCCGGCGCGCTCTGGAAGAGAAAGCCGAACAATTGGCGCTCTCTTCCAAATACAAGTCGGAATTCCTTGCGAACATGTCGCACGAGTTGCGGACGCCGCTGAACAGCCTGTTGATCCTTTCGAAGCTGCTGGCCGAGAACCGCGAGGCGACGCTCACGTCGAAACAGGTCGAATTCGCACAGACCATCCATGCTTCAGGGAGCGATCTGCTGGCCCTGATCAACGACATTCTCGATCTCGCCAAGATCGAGTCCGGGACGATGGGAGTCTCGGTCAGCCCGGTGGGCTTTGCAGACCTCACCGATTACGTGGATCGAAGCTTCCGGCAGGTGGCACAGGATAAAGGCTTGGAATTCATTGTCGAGCGTGTCCCGGGACTGCCGTCCGCAATTCAGACGGATTCAATGCGGCTCCAACAGGTGCTCAAGAACCTGCTGTCGAACGCCATCAAATTCACCGGTAGCGGCTCGGTCCGGTTGCAGATTGAAAAAGTCTTGTCTGGCTGGAACCGCGAGCATGCCGTGCTGAATCAGGCGGATTGCGTGCTGGCGTTCTCGGTCATCGATACGGGCATCGGGATTGCGGGCGACAAGCAGAAAATCATTTTCGAAGCCTTTCAGCAGGCGGACGGCACGACGAGTCGCAAGTACGGCGGCACCGGTCTCGGCCTCTCGATTAGTCGCGAGATCGCGCGCTTGCTGGGCGGAGAGATTCAAGTCGAGAGCACGCCAGGCAAAGGCAGTAAGTTCACCTTTTACCTTCCGCGGGTGTACATCCCGCCGGTTCCCGGCATCCGAGTCGTTGTGCCAACAGGCGAAGTGCACGTGTTCGCCGACGCCGATCCGGACGTTTCGTTGGAATCCTATGAGCTGCTGGCGACGAGAACCGTGGCGGTTCCTGACGACCGGGATGTCCTTGGGCCGGAAGATCGGGTGCTGCTGATCTTGGAGGATGATGTCGCTTTTGCACAGATCTTATTGGATCTCGCCCGGGAGAAGGGCTTCAGGGGACTCGTGGCGACTTCCGGAGAGGCGGGGCTTGGCCTCGCCCGGCGGTTTAAGCCGTCGGCGATCACCCTCGATCTTCAATTGCCGGATAACGATGGCTGGACGGTATTGGATCGATTGAAGCACGATCCGACGACCCGGCACATCCCCGTTCATATTATTTCTGTCGAGGAGGCGCGCCAGCGCGGACTCAAGCAGGGCGCCTTTGGCTATCTTAACAAGCCTGTCAGCCGAGAATGGCTGGAGAAGGCGTTCGATAATATGACCGCCTTCCTCGAGCGCTCGGCGAAAAGTCTCCTGGTCGTGGAAGACGACGAGGTGCAACGTCAAAGCATCGTAGAATTAATCGGAAGCGGGGACGTACAGATCACCGCGGTTGGGACTGGCGAAGAGGCGCTGGCGGCATTACGGTCCGATAGTTATGACTGCCTGGTGCTCGACCTGCGCCTGCCGGACATGTCGGGGCTGGCATTGATCGAGAAGATCCATCAAGACCTCGGCCGACAGGATTTGCCGATCATCGTGTATACCGGCAAGGAATTGACCAAGCAGGAACAGCACGCGCTGACGAAGTTGACGGAGGCCGTCATTATTAAGGATGTGAAGTCGCCCGAACGCCTGCTGGACGAGACCTCGTTGTTTCTGCACCGTCCGCCGACGAATCTGCCCTCAAACAAGCGGCAGATGCTGGAGCAAGTGCGACAGACCGATTCCGCCCTCTCCGGCAAGAGGGCGTTGATCATTGATGACGACATTCGCAACATCTTCGCGCTGACCAGCATCTTGGAACTGCACAACATGCAGGTGTTGTATGCGGAGAACGGCCAGGATGGGATCGCGAAATTACGGGAGAATTCCGACATCGATGTGGTCCTGATGGACATCATGATGCCCGACATGGACGGATATGAAACGATGCGCATTATTCGCAAGAGCGGAGAGTTCGGGTCCCTTCCGATCATTGCGATTACTGCGAAAGCGATGAAAGTGGACCGGGCCAAATGTATTGAAGCCGGCGCCTCGGATTATATTTCCAAGCCAGTTGACACGGAGCAATTGGTGTCGTTGCTGCGCGTGTGGCTCTATCAGTAGGGTGAAGGGGAATTCCATGCAGGCCGTGAACGACGCATTGATTGAGGAGACGGAGTTGCGCCTACTGCTCGAAGGCGTGCGCAACTGCTATGGTTTCGATTTCCGCGACTATGCCGCAGAGCCCTTGAAGCGCCGAATCTGGGAGCGCGTGCACGCAGAAGGGGCCCAGACCCTGTCGGGTTACCAAGAGAAAGTGTTGCATGAACCGACCTGCATGGAGCAGCTCCTACGGGCGCTTCGCCATAATGAGACCGGTCTTTTTGACGACCCCGGCTTTTGGCAGGCATTTCGTAGAATGGTCGTGCCCCTACTCCGGACGTATCCTTCGATTCAGATCTGGGTGCCCGAATGTGCCGGCGGCGAAGATGTGTACTCCCTAGCAATCCTCTTGCACGAAGAAGGTGTGCTGCATCGGACCCGTATTTATGCCACGGACTTGAGCGAGACGATCTTATGTCACACCCGTGAGGCCGTGTTTCCGCTGTCCCGGATGGCCGACGACGCCGAGCAATATCTCCGAGCGGGAGGAAGCCGGAGCTTTTCCCAGTACTATCGGATCGAACGGGACCATGCGGTGGTGAGCGTGCCTCTCCTGGATCATATCGTGTTTGCGGAGCACAATCTGGCAACGGATGGACCCTTCAATGAGTTTCAGTCCATTGTCTGTCGGCGTGCCTTAAGCTCATA
>Ga0207684_10000679_pt1 | contig 40365 bp, 34 predicted proteins | sample KBSK5501metaG_FD_184342 | JGI IMG/M metagenome (GOLD analysis project Ga0207684, IMG submission 184342) | Corn, switchgrass and miscanthus rhizosphere microbial communities from Kellogg Biological Station, Michigan, USA - KBS K5-50-1 metaG... | ecosystem: Host-associated > Plants > Roots >... | reverse complement strand
GTCGTCATTGAACGAGCAGACCCGGTCGCGATACCGATCCAGGATCCGGAGGGCGTTGTGCTGCTTGAAGTCCTCCCACTGGATGACGCAATCAGGCCAGCGCTCGGCGACGCCGGCGACGAACGCCTCGACGAGCGCGTCGTACGGCGCTCCCCGAAGACGTGGCTCGCGGTGCCCGAGATAGAGCGGGTCCGCGAGCAGGAACGGGTTGTCGGTTCCCACGTCTAGTGACACGGGCAGGGTCAGCGTCGGGTGAATCCCGGACGCCGCGGTATAGAGCGCCAGCTTCCCGATCGGGATCGCCATCCCACCCGCGCCCTGGTCGCCGAGGCCGAGGATCCGCTCGTTGTCGGTGACGACGATCAGCCGGACATCGTCGTAAGGGCTGTTCCGGAAGAGCTCCGGGATGCGCTCGGTGTCGTGCGGCGTGATCCAGAGGCCACGGGTCCGCCGGATGATGTGGCTGAACTCCTGGCAGGCCCGACCCACGGTCGGCGTGTAGACGATCGGCAGGAACTCCTCGGCGTGCTCGGAGAGGAGCCGGTAGAACAGCGTCGCGTTCCGATCCTGGAGCGCCGCGAGACCGATGTAGCGTTCGAGAGGATCGTCCTTGCGCCGCAGGTGCTCGAGCTCAAGCTCCACCTGCTCCTCGATCGTCAGCACCCGATCGGGCAGGAGCCCCTCGAGACCGAACGCGGCGCGCTCGTCCGGCGGGAATGCAAGGTCCTTGGTCAGGAGCCGGGCGCCGAGCAGGGACGACGAGCGGAGGGCGATCCGGGCGGGCCGACCGGCCGCGATGTCGTCAAACGGGGGAGGGAGGGGCCGCATCGCAGGTCGAGTCTATCGGGCTAGACTCGACCGACGATGTCCATCCGGCCCACTCGGCATCGCGTCCTGATCGTCGGCGGCGGCTTCGGCGGCCTGTACGCCGCCAAGGAGCTCGGCCGCGACGAGCGCGTCGAGGTCACGATCGTCGATCGGCGCAACCACTACCTCTTCACGCCGCTCCTCTACCAGGTCGCGACGGGCGCCGTCTCGCCCGGCGACATCGCCCAGCCCCTGCGTTCGATCCTCCGCCGTCAGACGAACACGACGGTGCTCCTCGGTGAGGCGGTCGACCTCGATCCGGACCGACGGGAGGTCCGCCTCTCGGACGGCGGGCCGATTCCATACGACACCCTGATCGTCGCGGCCGGCGCGCGCTTCTCGTACTTCGGGCACGACGAGTGGGCCACGGCTGCTCCTGGGCTGAAGTCGCTCGACGATGCGCTCGAGATCAGGCGCCGCATCCTGATCGCCTTCGAGGCAGCCGAGCGCGAGCATGACCCTGCTCGACGACGCGAGTGGATGACGTTCGTCCTCGTCGGCGGCGGGCCGACCGGAGTCGAGCTGGCCGGCGCTTTGGGCGAGATCGCCCGGGATACGCTCCGGCGCGACTTCCGCTCGATCGATACGGCGGGCGCGCGGATCCTCCTGGTCGAGGCGATGGATCGGATTCTCCCGACGTACCCGAAGGATCGATCGGCGTCCGCGAAGCGACAGCTGGAACGACTCGGGGCGATCGTTCGCGCCGGGACGCGAGTCGTCGCGCTCGACGATCGCTCGGTGACGGTCGAGACGGCGGATGGCCGGACCGAGCAGATCCCGGCCCGGACGACGCTGTGGGCGGCCGGGATCCTCGTGACGCCGTTCGTAGCCGCGGTTGCGACGGCCACCGGCGCGCCGACCGATCGCAACGGTCGGATCCTCGTCGGACCGGACCTCACGGTCCCGGGCCACCCGGAGATCTTTGCCATCGGCGATGCCGCGGTCCAGCCGTGGAAGCCGGACCGGCCCGTTCCGGGCGTCGCGCAGGGCGGCATCCAGGGCGGCCGTCACGCGGGGCGGACGATCCGTCGGCGGCTGTCCGGCGAGCCCACCTCGCCGTTCAGATATTCCAACAAGGGCGACGTGGCCGTCATCGGTCGGCTCGCCGGTGTCACCGACATTCCATGGCTCGGTCCGTTCGGGCGCCAGAGCGGCTTCTTCGCCTGGTCGCTCTGGCTGGCGATCCACATCGTCTACCTGATCGGGTTCGCCAACCGGCTGGTGGTGATGGTTCGTTGGGCGTGGAGCTTCCTGACCCACGGCCGCGGCTCGCGCCTGATCACCGGGACACCGCTGCTGCCCCCGATCGCCGACCCGGAGCCGCCGGCGACCACGCCACCCCCCGACGGACCACCGCCCGAGACGCCGGCGGAGGTGCCGGTCGAGACGCTGCCCTGACGTCCAAGTTCGGTGCGTCGTCTTACTCGGCCGCCTGATCGCTCCCCATGATCAATGTCCCCACAGGTGAGCGTGGCCGAGCGGCGGAATCGACCCAACACGGCGGTTTCGCGGCTGGCCCGTGCACGTACGTGCTGGAATGATCGCGCAGGCGATCAGCGCTGAAGCTGGCGGCGCCGATCAGAACGCGATGATCGAGCGGACGCCCTCGCCGCGGCGCATCGCCACGAACGCGTCCTCGAGGCCGTCGAGATCGATCCGCCCGGTGACGAGGCGCTCGGCCGGCAATCGCCCCTCGAGATGGAGCGCCGCGTAGCGCGGGAAATCCACCGCCGGGTCCGCCGAGCCGTAGTTCGAACCGAGGATCCGCCGCCCGCCGTCGACGAACGGAAACGGCTCGAACGACGCTCGGACGCCGAACGGCGTCATGCCGACGAGGACGGCTGTGCCGCCCGTCGGGAGGCAGGCGATCGCGGTTTCGATCGTCGCCGCCAGACCGATCGCCTCGAAGCACGTGTCGGGCCCACCCTCGGTTGCCTCGCGGATCGCCGCCAGGGTCTCCGCGGGGTCGGACCCGGCCAGGATCCCGTCGGACGCGCCGACCGCCCGCGCGAGCTCGAGCTTCGCCGCAACCGGATCGACGGCGACGATCCGCGCTGCGCCCGCGAGCGCGGCGCCGATCACGCACGACAGTCCGACCCCGCCGAGCCCGATCACGACGACGGACGAGCCCGGCTGAACGTCGGCCGTCTTCGTCGCAGCGCCGACGCCCGTCGTCACGCAGCAGCCGATCAAGGCCGCGACCTCGGGCGGCGTGCTGTCGGGAACCGGGATCGCGGCCGCGGCAGGGACGTTCTGGCGGTCGGCGAAGGTGCCGATCGCGCAGTACGTCAGGACGTCCCCGCCGCCCGCCGGGCGATGGGTCGCGGCGTGGCCGCTCGGCATCCGGTGGGTGTACGACGGACTCGCCGAGCAGCTCCAGACCCGGCCGGAGCGGCACGCCCGGCACTGACCGCACGCAATCAGCCAGGCCAGCGCTACGAGGACGCCGGGTCGCAGCCCGGGGAACGCCGCAGCGACGCCATCGCCGAGCGCCTCGATTACCGCCGAGCCCTCATGGCCGAGCACGATCGGGCCCTCGCGATCCCACTCGCCATCGCGGACATGCAGGTCCGAGTGGCAAACCCCGGCCGCCGCCATCCGGACGCGGACCTCGCCCGGACCCGGCGGATCGAGCTCCAGCGTCTCGATCCGAACCGGCACGCCGGGCCGGTCGAGGACGGCGGCACGGATCGTGGTCGGAGGGGGCATGGGCGCAGGATCGCACGCCGCGGCGGACCCGTGGGTGCGTAGACTTTCGGCAATGCCCCGCTACGCGCCCGAGGATTCGCTCAAAAGCCCCCGGTTCACCGGGCCCACGACGTTTGCCCGGCTGCCCCACGTCCAGACCCTCGATGACGTCGATGTCGCCATCGTCGGCGTGCCGTTCGACACCGGCGTCACCTATCGAGTGGGTGGCCGGTTCGGGCCGGGTGCCGTCCGTGCCGCGAGCGTGATGCTCCGCCCGTACAACGCCAACCTCGACGTCACGCCGTTCGACATCCTGTCCTGCGTCGATCACGGCGACGTCGCGATCGTGCCGGGCTACACCGAGCGGAGCTACGCCGCGATCGAGGCGGCCGTCGCGCCGATCGTCGAGGCGGGCGTCGTCCCGCTCCTGATCGGCGGCGATCACGCCTGCACGCTGCCGCACCTCCGCGCGACCCGGTCGCGCGGGCCCGTCGCCGTGATCGACTTCGATTCCCACACCGACGCCTGGGATTCGTACTTCGGCGAGAAGTACAACCACGGGACGTGGATGCGCCGGGCGATCGAGGAGGGCGTCGTCGACGTCGATCACTCGATCGAGGTCGGCCTGCGCGGGTCGATCTACGACGCCGACGACTGGACGGGGCTGCGCTCGGAGCTCGGGCTCGAATACCTGACGACGGAGGACGTGTTCCGGCTCGGTCCCGAGGCGGTCGCGACGGCGATCCGCGAGCGGGTCGGGGACCGGCCCGCGTTCATCAGCTTCGACATCGACGTCGTCGACCCGGCGTATGCCCCGGGAACGGGCACGCCCGAAGCCGGCGGGCCGTCGGCGCGCGACCTGCTCGCGATCCTCCGTGGCCTGATCGGGATCGACTTCGTCGGGTTCGACGTGGTCGAGGTCATCCCGGCCTACGATCCGGCCGGCCAGACCGCCACCCTGGCCGCCAATCTCGCCTACGAGATGCTGAGCCTCGTCGCCCTCCGGCGGGCGGGCTCGGGAGGATGACCGGAGAGGCTGATTGGCGCGAGCCGCTTCCGCCGGGCTTCCGCTGGCCGGCCGGTGTGCGCGCCGCGGCCTGCCTGACGTTCGACGTCGACGCAGAAAGCCCGATCCTGTTCGAGCACCCGGAGACCGCGGGGTGGCTCGACGTGATGAGCCATCAGGCCTACGGGGCGCGAACCGGGGTCGTCAGCGGCGGATCGCAGACATCGACGTGGGAACGGATGAGGCCCGTGCCCTGGGCGACCTCCCAGAGGATCGCTTCGCGGGCCCGCGTCTTGACGTCGTCCCGCGTCAGGAACGGCTTCCGCTCGGCCCACGTCTGGATCCCTTCGATCAGGGTTCCGGATTCGTTATGACGCGGCTCGCCGACGGTGAGGACCGCATCGAGATGGACGTGCGGGTCGACGAGCGGCGGCGAGAGAAGCCGACCCTCGGCATCGACCTCGGGCCGGCCGTCGGCGGGCAGCGTTCCGGGCGGCCGAATGGCGTCGATGCGATCGCCATCGACGAGGACGTCGACGGGGTCGACAGGACGTCCGTGCGTGGGATGGACGCGCGCGTTACGGACGAGCAGCCCGGTCGTCGCCACCTGCACCTCTGGTGAGACCCCGGCAGAGTGTGGAGCGGGCTCGTGGCCGAGTCAAGGAAGGTTCGCGACGGTGCGCCTCAGCTCGAGGTCTCGTGCCGGACGATACGGGCGATCGCTGCGGCGGCGGATGTCGCCGGCATCTGCTCCGTGTCGATCACGAGATCGGTCGGGGGCACCGTCGCTGGCGAATGGTCGAAGGCGGTGAAATACGGAGCGAGGAACGCCGGATCGCGCGACCTCCCCCGGGTCGGGTCGCCCTGGGCCCGGCGGAGCGCCTCCGCGAACGAGACTCTGAGGGTCACGTGGAGCGGGCGGGCACCGGGGTCCAGATGTTGAGCGAACGCAGCGCGGTCGTCCGGTGCGTTGAAGGAGCCCTCGACGACGACGACGGTCACACCCTGGCGTCGGTACGTATTGGCGAGGTCGGCCGCGCCGCGACGGGCGAGCGCCCAGGTGGCCTCGCCGGATGGGGACTCGGACGGCGCGAGCCGGTCGTGGACGAGATCGAGATCGATCACGGCCACGCGAACGTTCGTGCGCTCCAATTCGCGAGCGAGCTCACGCGCAACCGTGCTCTTGCCGCTGGCAATCGGGCCGGTGATGACGATCACCATGCGTCGAGCCTGAAGGGCCGCGGGTCGGGAGTGTTTGCAACGGAACGGGCCAAATTCCCGCCCGGGGAGCGTTGGGCATGGTCCAGAGGGCTGGATCGAGCGATTCGCGGCTGCTGTCATCCGTTGGCAGCTAACCGAGGCCAATCGTGGCCCGGATCCGGTCGGCCATCGAGCCCAAGGATCCCACCACGGGAATTTGGCCATCTCGGTCGGCCGCGATCGGCCGCGAAGGCGCGACAGCCGTTAGCCGCCTGGAGTGACCACCACGGTACCAACCATTCCGTAGGCCTCATGCCCCGGCAGGTGGCAGATGTACAGCTCCGACCCGCTCGCGGCGAACGTCACCGTCGTCCGCTTCTGGGTCCCTGCCGCGATCGTGATCTCGGTCGGTCGGGCGTCGTGGACCGGCTCGGTGCCGGTTCGATGACGCTCGTGCGTGGCGGCGTCGCCGACGATCCACTCGTGGTCGATCGGGTCGGTGTTCGTGATGATGAACGTGACCGGCCGGCCGGCCGGCACGCGCACCGTCGACGGATCGAAGTGCGAGTAGTGGATCGTGATCGGGATCTCGATCGGATCGTTCGACCGCGCGACGGCGTTGGCCGCGATCCCGGTCAGGACGGCGATCGCCAGGCCGAGCCCCAGGCCGATCGCCGTCCGTCCGCCACGCATCGCCGGGCTACCAGCCGATCGGCCGGCCGGTCGTCGGCCGCGCCCGGCCGATCAGGGCAACCCCGACCAGGCCGGCCGCGACGAAGCCGATGGCCAGCAGGAGCCGGCTGAGATCGAACGCCGGCGGCGGGACCACCGCTCCCGGCATCGTGAACCCGGCATCGACGGCCGAGGGACGACCGGCGCCCGAGGCGTCGATCGCCAGGTCGTAGCCGAGCTGCGCGGCGGTGCCGTCCACCGCGACCTTCGTCAGCCAACCCGACGAGGGGACCCACTCCATGCCACGGTCGCCGTGGAGGTCGGCAAGAAGGCTGGCGCTCGCCGCGGCGCTGTGATCGAGCCGGATGCCGTTCGATCCGGTGGGGGCCGGCAGGAGGGCCGGGGCGCGATCGGTCAACAGGTAGACGTCCGCCTGGATCGTCTCCGCGGCGGCCTTGCCGAGCGCGAGGATCCGGAGGGGGACCCACGGATTGGTCGTCGGGATCGTGATGTGGACCGGTGTCCCGTCGCCGATCTGCTGGCCGCGGTTCTTGGCGGCGTCGGCGTCGAAGGCCGCCGCGAGGAAGATCTGGCTCCGCGCCGCGTAGAAGTCGAGGACCTCGGGCGCGTCGGGCGGCAACCGGAAGCCATGGTCCTTGGCCCACGCACCGATGTCCGGCGCGCCACCCTTGAGGACCGTGATGTCGAGCGCGTCGATCTTGACCTTCATGATCTCGACGGCGCCCGCGTCCTCCGCGAAGGTCGCGGCCGGAACCGCCTGGAGGCGGAGCGGCTCGGTCTCGCGAATCAGGCGCTGGAGGGTCCAGTCGCCGCCCTTGACCACGCTCGTCGGAATCCCCGGCAGCGGAGTGATCGAGCCGAAGGCGCCGCCACCGCCCGCAAACTGAAAGGCCGTGACGTAATGCTCGATCCCGTCGTGGTAACCGGCGAGGGTCGTCGTCCGGAGGAGGTTCACGGCCCCGTTCGGGCCGATCAACCCGCCGCACGCAAGGGTCGGGGTGACCGCAAGAAAGAGGCCGAGGACCGCCGTGGAGAGGCCAAGTCCGAATCGACCGAATCGTCGTTGCCGCATCGCGTCGCCCTCCTGGGCTGGCCGGCTCCGAACGGAGTCGGCGGTTGCGGCCCTTGACGCCTTGACGCCCGATGCGGTTCCCCGAAGCGTTAGGCGACGTTTCGCTCGACGCGGATGTCGTCGATCAGGACCTCGACGAGGCTGTCGGGGCCACCGTCAGCCGCCTGGATCACGATCCGGATAGACGTCCCGGCCCATGGCGTCAGGTGAACCGCCGCGCGAACCCACGCGGCCCGGACCGTGCTCGCGGTTCCTGCCTTCGACCAGACGAGCGTCCGCGTGGCGGCCGCGTCCTCGACCCAGACCTTGATGCCGTCCGCGCTGCTGCTGGGACCGTGAGCGAAGACGTAGCGAAAGGACAGGTCGCCGGGTACCGCCGGCAGTGCGATCGGCACGCTCCGGATCGTGGTGACGCCGTCGAGGTCGTTGCTGTTCGTGGAGGCGCCCGCGGGAGCGCCTGTGACGAAGGCGTAGCGGCCGGAGCTGGTCGTCCCGGGCTGGTACAGGACGCCGTTGATGCTCGTCGGTGCCGGGTCGCCGCGGATGAATCGGGCGTTGGCCGGGGCGGTGTCGGTCCCGTCCGGATTGATCGTCCAGCCGCGGCCGATCTCGGTGTCGTCGAAGAAGGGACCGCAGTCCGCGTTCCCCCGGTTGATCGTTCCGTGGGGGCATGCCCCGACCGTCAGGAAGTAGATCAATGCCTCGCGGTTCCGGGCAGTCTGGGGCGCGATGTTCTCGTCGGCCGGGTAGTGATCGCCCCAGACGGTCGGGGTCTCGGTCGGGTAGAGCTCCCACGTGAACGAGAAGATCCGCTGGGTGCCGTAGAGCCAGTCGATCTGGTCCCCGTCGGTGATGTAGAGGGCGCTCGACTGCTCGGCGGTGTAGCCGTTCCGGGCGGCCATCCCCTTGCCCATGGCGACGAACGCTGCGTGGTCGGCATAGGTCATGTCGGCCGGTACCGCGGTCCTCGTGTAGCCGTACGGCCAGAGGATCAGCTCACCGTTCGTGTGGAAGGTGATGTGCGCCTTGATCTGCTGGATCCCGCCGATCACGCGACTCAAGACGAAGTTGCGGACTGCGACAGTCTCCGGCGCGGAGAACGGTCGTGATCCGCGGTAGGTGATCGATGACGCGATCCCCGACGAGCCACGGCAGCAGCCCCAGCCGTAGCTGTAGTTGCGGTTGAGGTCGGTCCCGATGGCGGTCGTGCCGGCGTTCGGCTGGCGGTTCTTGCGCCAGGCGCAATACGGTGGGTGCGTGCTGTGCGTGCACGTCAGGTCGTACACGAAGCCGTCGGGGTTGACGGCGAAGATGATCCAGATCTCCCGCGTGTTGACCAGCGCGGTGAGGCGGCTGTCATGCCCATAGCCATCGGCCAGCATGTGGAGCAGGTAGAGCGCCTGCTCGACGGTCAGGTGCTCTCGCGCGTGGTGGAGGGCGTCGAACAGGATCTCTGGCTCGTTCTCGTCGGTCGCGACGTTGTCGCTGATCTTGGCGGCCCAGATGTCGCGGCCCTGGTAGCTCTTGCCGATGCTGAACACGTGGACGATGTCGGGATGAGCCGCCTCCACGGCCTGGATGTCGGCGACCATTTCCGGGTACGAGTGGTAGCGGGAGTCCTGGGGCGGGAAATCGGCGGCAGCCGCGGGAACCGCCGAGAGGGCGATGCACGCGACCGCCAGGACCGGGCCGAGGGACATCGATCGACGAGGGGCGCGCAGACGTCGGAACATGCGGCAAGGGTGACCCCTCGTGGTGCCGCGGCGCAACCCCGCCTCGTGGTGGGGGCGACGCAGGACCATCGGCCCAGCGTGTTACCGGGCGAACGAGCGACCCGGTGACCGACGGGGACCGTGTCGCGGCCGGGTCCGCCTCGGTCAGAGCTGGGGCGCCTCGATCGGCAGCCGGATCCGGATCTCGGTGCCTCCACCGCTCGGCGACGTCGCGACGATCGTTCCGCCGTGGAGCTCGACGAGGCCACGAGCGATGGACAGCCCGAGCCCGCTGCCGGTCGAGCCGGCGCCGCGAATGAAGCGATCGAAGACGTGCGGCAGGAGCTCCGGATCGATCCCCGACCCCGTGTCGCGCACCACGATCTCGACGCCGTCGTCGGCCGGAGCGCGGCCCGGGCGGGCCAGTCGGACGAAGCGCGCCGCGATCGCGACCCGACCACCCGACGGTGTATGGCGGACGGCGTTCGCGACGAGGTTGCCGATCACCTCGCGGATCCGGACCGGATCCAGGTCGACGAGCGGGAGGTCGTCGGCGACGCTCGTGGTGAGCTCGACGCCGGCCACGGCGGCGGTCGCCTCGAACGAGGTCGCCACGTCCGTGGCGAGGATGCCGAGGTCGGTCGGCTCCCGGTGGAGCGACAGAGCCCCGGCCTCCGACAGGGCGAGGGTCCGGAGGTCTTCGATCAGGCGGTCGAGAATGCGGGTCTCCTCGATGATCGCGGTCAGGTGGGGCTCGTCGGCCGGGTGGACGCCGTCGAGGATCGCCTCGACGCTGCCCTGGATGACCGCCAGAGGGGTTCGAAGCTCGTGGGTCACGTCGGCCAGGAGCGTCCGCCGCTGGGCTTCGTCGGCCTCGAGCCGGGCGGCCATCGTGTTGAACCCGCGGGCCAACCCGCGAACCGGCGACGGGACCGGACCGACCGTCTCGACGCGGGCGCTGTAGTCACCGGCCTCGACACGCGCGGCCTGATCGACGAGGGCATCGAGCACGGTCCCCGAGCCGCGGATCGAGCGGGCCGTTCCGGCGAGACCGGCGACAACGGCGATGACGATCAGCAGGGACGCGATCCTGATCACGACACCGAACGGACCGGGCGCGGCGAGGATGTTGCCGACGACGCTGGTGGCGAGCGACAGGAGGCCCAGGACGCCGGCGAGGAACAGGACACCGAAGAGGCACCCGAACCCGCGCCAGGGCCTGCGGCGGCGCGCCGGCCACGGTTCGTCGTCCGGCCACCACGTCGGGCGCGGTCCGCGCGGATCTGTCCACCATGGTCCTCCGCGGAACCCGCCCCGGCGGCGCGGCCCGCCACGCTCTCGCCACGAACGACCGTCGCCCCAGGACCAGGGCTGTCCATCGCCGGGGCGAGACTGCTGGCGCTCGACGTCCGGCTCGTCGGCGGACGCCTCGTGCGGCTCGCCGCTCCGGCCGGCTGGGCCGTCGGTCACGGTCGCTCGTCCGCGAAGCGATACCCGACGCCGTAGACCGTCAGGACGAGGGCCGGCCGGCGGGGATCCGGCTCGAGCTTCCGACGGAGATTCTTGATGTGCGTGTCGATCGCCCGCTCATAGGACTCGAAGGCGACCCCGTGGACCGCGTCGAGCAGCTGCGAACGCGTGAAGATCCGACCGGGCTGGCGGGCCAGGGCGGCGAGGAGGGCGAACTCGGTCGGGGTCAGGTCGACCGTCCGCCCGGCCAGGTCGGCCCGCATCCGAGGCACGTCGAGGGTGAGGTCGCCGGCGCGGATCAGCTCCATCGCGCCCGGATCCGATGCGCTGCTGTCGACGCGACGAAGGACGGCCCGGACGCGGGCCACGAGCTCACGCGGGCTGAAGGGCTTCGTCAGGTAGTCGTCGGCGCCAAGCTCGAGTCCGAGGAGCTTGTCCAGCTCGTCGTCCCGGGCCGTCAGCATGATCACCGGCAGGTTCGAATCCCGCCGGATCGCCCGGGTGACATCCAGACCGTCCAGGCCGGGCAGGCCGAGGTCGAGGACCACCAGGTCCGGTCGGTCGCGACGAACCGCGTTCAACGCGGCCTGGCCGTCGGCCGCAGTCCGGACCGTGAAGCCTGCGTGCTCGAGGTAGTCGCGGGCGAGATCCGCGATCTTTGGTTCGTCGTCGACGACGAGGATCGTCTTCATCGCCGTTCATCCTAGGGGGTGAGGAAGCGGCGCCGGGTCCAAATCGAGGACCCGGCGCCGCGGGAAGTGGGGGAGGGATGCAAGCCATCCGGCCCGGCCCGGCTCAGAGCCGGATCGCCGCCGGCTCGCTGCTGGCTCAGCTCGCGGCTGGCTTGTCGGGCCCGCCGTCCGCCTCGCGATGAAGGGCGTCGTGGGTGTCCTTGACGCGCTGCTCCCAGGCGTCCCGGCGCCAGTCACCGCCGCCCCAGCCGCCCCAGCCGCGCGGGCCGCCCGGCCCACCGGGACCCCAGCGGCGCGGTCCGCCGAAGGCGGCCCGGATCAGGCCGAAGAGCAGGAACAGGAACAGCAGGCCGCCGAGGAAGCCGAAGAAGCCGAAGCCGTGGCCCCAACCCCAGCCGTACCCGACGTAGGCGGCGCCGGGCGCCACCGCGTAGCCGTCGGGAACGACGACCGCGTGCCCGGACTGGACGAGGCCGGCCGTCACGCCGGCGTTGTACGAGGTCACGCCGATGCCGATGGCGCCGCCGATGATGACGATGGCGAGCAGGATGCGAGCGAACGTTCGACCGTTCATGTTCGAGGAATCTCCGTGTGCTGCGTGGGTTCGATGTGGTCATCCTGGTCCCCGGATGTGGGGCGAATGTGAAGAGGCCACGGAGACTCGGCGGAGATCCAGGGTCGATTGACTCGGACGTGAGCCCGCGCCGCCGGCAGCCTGAACCCCGGGTGCGTTCGATCGGCGCCGATCGTTCGGGATCGGGGCCGGCCCGTTCGCCAGGACCGCCGGCGGCCGGTAGCCTAGCCGTTTCGGGGGATGACCCCGGCTGCCGGCGGGGCCGTACGCTCGCCGCGACGACCGAATGCATGGAGGCAGGAGTCTTGCTCGTTCCCGCGACCGCCGCCCCGCGCTCCGTTACCGCCGCTCGCCCGACCCCGCCTGTCGCGGGATCGGGCGAGGGCGCCGCAGGCTCCTCATCGGGCTGGCCCTCGCCGGGTCGATCATCGGGTCCTTGGCCGCCGCGCCGGGCGTCGGCGCCGCCACCACGACGACCGGTCTCACGCCAAGCGCGAATGTCGCGCTGGCGACCGCCGCGATCGACAAGCCGTGGTACACGGTCGAGCGGTTCTACCTCGGTCTCGTGAACTGCACGAGGACCGGCGGTTGGGTGCTGAGCGACGGGACGTGTCGCGGTTACGGCAGCGGCCACTACAGTGCCTACGTCGCCCCGATCGGCTATTCCTACGGGTTGTCGGACCGGGTGTCCCGGCCCTACGCCCGGCTCCTCGTCCTGCGCGCGCTGTGCTCGCACACCGCGGACGGCGATCCCGGCTTCCGTCTGCGTCGAGCCGGCTTCTTGCACTGGACGTGGGGCGAGAACATCGGCTGCCGCGACGGCTACTCGACGGCCAAGGCGGCGGTCCTCGCCTCGCACCTAAAGTTCCAGGCCGAGAAGTCGACGAACGGCGGCCACTGGAGGAACATCAAGAACGCGAAGTACCACTGGATCGGGATCGGGATCTGGCGATCCGGCACGCGGACGCGCCTCGTCGTCGACTTCTACGGCTGAGGCGTCCGCTCGACCTGGGCGGCGTCAGCCGCCCGGCCGCTCAGCGCAGGTCGAGCGCTCTTCGGCTGAGCCCGTAGGCGGTGGCGTGGTCGCCCGTCTCCGCCGCGAGCTCGCTCCACTCGGTCAGGACGAGACGAAGGCGGGCCACCGGTCCACCTTCGGCGATCGCTGACGCGCGCTCGAGGGTCGCGAACGCGAGCTGCGGATCGCCCTGCTGACGTGCGGTCCGGGCGACCGTGACGAGGGCATCGACGAGGGCGCTCTGGTTGCCCTGCTCGGCGGCAAGCTCCGCGGCGGCGGAGGCTTGGTGGCCGGCGAGCGTCAGGTCGCCCCTGGCGAGCGTGATCCGGGCATCCGTCTCACCGAGGTGGGCGAGGAGAAACAAATCGCGATCGCGCTCCATGCCGAGCCGCGCCTCGCGGGCGTGCTCCTCGGCAGCGTCGAGGTTGCCGAGCCCGAGGTAGGTCAGGGCCAGCTCGTTCTCGATCGACGCGGCCTCCGAGCGCGCGTCGACCGATCGGAACAGAGCCAGGCTCTCGATCCCGGTCTGGACCGCACCCTCGAGGTCGCCAGACATCCGATACGACTGGGCCAGCGAGTACAGCAAGGTCGCCCGCCTCCGATCGTCGAGGTCGGCTCCGATCGCCCGAGCTTCCTCGAGCAGCCCGATCGCCTTGTTCGCCTCACCGGCGTGGACCTCGACCATCGCGAGCGCGATGAGAATCCGGACGCGCAGGTCCGGGTCGGTGTCCTCGACCGTCGTCGCCGCGAGGAGCTCCTCGAACAGCATCCGTGCCCGGGCCGGGTCGTCGTTCGCGTGGTGGCCGGCGGCGAGCCAGTACGTAGCTCGCTGCGCCTCGGCTCGCCGCCTTGCCGCCGACAAGAGCTCGAGGGCTTCGGAGGCCTGGGCGATCGTCTCGCGCGACCGGCCGAGTCGGTAGCTGGCCTCGGCCAGTCCGAGCAGGCACAGACCGCGGGCCACACCGGCCGGGTCAGTGTCGAGGATGGTCTGAAAGCGATCGGCGGCGGCTTGCCAGTCGCCAGCGGCGAGGCGGAGCTCCCCCTCGAGTCGCTGCCACTGGGTGTCCTCGTCGGCGAGGAAGGCGCTCGGGACGGTGCCCAGGCGGCGAGCGAGGAAGCGGAGCGCCGCCATCGACGGCTTGATCAGGCCGTTTTCCAACGCGCTCACGTACGCCTTCGTGTAGCGCGGCTCCGCGACCTCTCGCTGGGTCAGACCGGCCCGCGCCCTGGCCGCCTTCAGGCGGGCTCCGACCTGGCGCGCCAGGTCGAGATCCTCCTTCGCGAGGCTTTGTCGGTTCCTGGTCTTGGGCGCGGTCGGCGTCGTCATCGTGCGGATCATACGGCCCGGCACAAGCGCAGATTGACCAGTCGGCACGCGGCCGGTCAGGTTCCTCGATCGCGTAGTCGATAAATACTTGCTAAACCGCCTACCATGGTGGTGCGTCCTCGCGCCACGGGCCCGGGCGGAAGGAGCACCCAGACATGCGTTTCCATCGAGCCCGAACCCTCACCATCTCGGTCATCCTCGCGGCAGCGACGTTCCTGGGCAGTGTGGCAACGGTCCTGGCCGGAGGAGCCCCGGGCCCAGTCCCGAAGTAGGAATCTAGGTATTCCCGGGCCGACCACGGAACCAGGAATGACCGCCGATGCGCACATCCACCAAAAGAGGACGCCGGGGACCGCGGCGCGAGGATCGTGGGTGTGGATCGAGGTCGGTCCTGGCGGGGATCGTGGTCGGTCAGGCGGAATCTTCGGAGCCGGAGTCGGCCGGTCCGCTCGGGGGACCGGCCGGCCGACCTCCGGGGCCGCGTCGTCGCTGTCGGGCGATGAGCGGCCTTGCGATATTCATCAGCTCCTGTGCCCGGTCGAGAGATCGGGCGTCGAAGAACATACTCACCGCCTCGTGGACCTCGCCCGTCCAGAGCACGATCCGGCCCGAAGGCGCGCTGCCCAGCTCGAGACGGAGGTGGCGGATCGCGCCCAACGGGTAGGACATGATCCCGGTTCGCGGGCGCCGCTCGGCTCCGTCGCGAGCGACGATCAGGCGTCGCGTCGTGAGGAACATCGCGGCGCCGATCCCGCGCAGGACGACGAGCAGGGTCTCTTCCTCTCCAAGATCCGGCGCGGCGATCCGATCGTCGGCCAGATCGGGATCGGCGACACGGGCCGGCGGGGTGCGATCGCCGGATCCGCGAGGCAGGTCGTGGCTGACACGGGTCGCCCGATGGGGCACGGTTCCTCCCTTCGTCATGTCGTGCCGGCCGTCCGGCGGCTCCCTACCGGTGGGATGGCGAGCATGGTTGCACAATACTGGACTTTTCGGCGGCAGGCGATGTCGGCAGGACCGGGCTGACGTCCCGAGCCACCGCGACGTGATGCCCTCGTGGACCGGAACGAGGCGAGGCGGCAGACTGGACTCGTGGACATCCGGGGCCTGCGCGCTGCGCTGCGAGTCCGATCGAGGGTTCGGCGAGGTCCCTCGCCGATCGGACGACCCGCCGTCGCCTCCGGTGCCGTGGTGGCGGTGGCGGCGATCCTCGGGGGTGTGTTGCTGCTCGCCCTTCTCGGGTCGAGGGGTCCCGTCGGGCTCGGCGACGCGATGCCACCCTTGGCAAGCCCGCCCGACGCGATCGCCGCCACCCCGCCCATTCCCGGCCACGAGGTGTACGGGTTCGTCCCGTACTGGGAGATCGACGACACGATCGCCGCCCATCTCCGGGCCACGAACGCGACGACCGTGGCCCTGTTCTCGGTCACCCATACGCGCACCGGAGAGCTGGCGATGACCCTGAGCGGCTATCGGGCGATCAGCGGGCCGATCGGCCGCCAGATCGTCGCCGACGCGCATCGGCTCGGGCGGCGAGTCGACGTCACCTGGACGAGCTTCGGGCAGGCGAAGAACGACGCCCTGTTCGGCTCTGAAACACTCCAGGAACGGGTGATCGCCTCCCTCGTCGCTCTTCGAGCGGATCTGGAGGTGGACGGGATCGCGGTCGATGTCGAGGAGATCGACCCCACCGACATTCCGGCCTACGGTGCCTTCGTCGGGCGGCTGCAAGCCGCGTTCCGGGCCGCCTACCCTGCGTCGACCGTCACGGTGGCGGCCGGGGCCGGTCCCCAGGGCGCCGCGCTCGCCGTTGCCGCGACCCTGGCCGGCGCCGACCGGATCTTCCTCATGGGCTATGACTACCGCACCGCCTCGAGCGAGCCGGGCGCGTCGGCCCCGTTGACGCGGCGCGACGGTCTCGAACGGTCGCTCGGCTGGTCAGTCGACCTCTATGCGGCCGCCGGCATCCCGGCCGAGAGGACGCTCCTCGGCCTGCCGCTGTACGGGATGGCCTGGCCCACGGCCGTGGCGGACCTCGGGTCGCCGGGAACCGGCCGCGGCGACATCTGGGTTCCCCGACGCAACCTGGCGATCCTCCGCGACCCGGCGGTCACGTCGTCCTACGATCCGATCGAGGATGTCGCCTTCCTCGCTGTACGCAACGGCCAGGCGTGGCAGGCGGTCTACTACGACACCCCGCGCAGCCTGCGACCCAAGCTGGCCCTGGCCAACGAGCTCGGTCTGGCGGGCGCCGGGTTCTGGGCCCTCGGCTACGAGCGCGGCCTGCCCGACTACACCGAGCTGATCGCCGACTTCCGGGCCGGCCGCTCGATGACCGACGCCACGGTGATCCCCTGACCGCGGTCCGCCGGCGCGGGCCCGCCGTCGACGTCCTGTCGCCGGCCGATCTCAATCGGGCGACGCTTGCGCGCCAGCACCTGATCGAGCCGGCCACCGGCGGCGTGGTGGCCGCGATCGAATCCCTCGCCGGTCTGCAGGCCCAGGAGCCGGCGTCGCCGTACCTCGCGCTCTGGAGCCGTCTCGCCCGGTTCGCGGCGGACGACCTCGATCGCGAGTTCGCCGACCGGGCCGTCGTGAAGGCGACCCTGATGCGGGTCACCCTGCACGCAGTCAGCGCCGCCGACTACGCTTCCTTCCTGCCGGCGCTTCGGCCGATGCACCACGCCCTGCGACGGCGCGGGACGGGCTCGATCGACGAGGCGGTCGTGCGCCGGCTCGGCCGCTCGGCGCTCGCCTTCGCCGCCGAGCCACGAACGAACCCGGTGCTCCGTGATCATGTCGATTCCGAGGCGACCCGGCTCGCTGTCGACCTCGACGAGGCGTGGTGGTGGGTCCGCCTCCGCCATGATTTCATCCACGTCCCTACGACGCGGCCATGGTCGTTCAGCCGGCGTCCGACCCTGGCCGCGGCCACGTCGTGGCTCGCCGACCTGGCGTTCGCCAAGGAATCGCTCGCGATCGAGCACCTCGTCCGGCGCTATCTCGGGGCGTTCGGGCCGGCGACGATGGCCGACGCCGCGGCGTGGTCGGGACTCACGATCGCCCGGCTGCGGCCGGGGTTCAGCGGGATCGAGCAGTCGGGCCAGCTGTGGCGGGGCCGCGACGAGCGCGGCCGCGAGCTGCTCGATCTTCTGACGTCGCCGCGTCCGGGCTGCGGGGTCGATGCCCCGCCGCGGTTCCTGCCGATGTGGGACAGCCTCCTCCTGGCATACGCCGATCGGACGCGGCTGATCGACGACGCCGCTCGGTCGGTCGTCATCGGCCGGAACGGCGACACGCTCCCGACGTTCCTCGTGGACGGCCGGGTCGCGGGCCTGTGGTGGGCGGTTGCCGACAGCGGGAGCGGATGCCGGATCGAGCTCGAGCCGTTCGGTCGGCTGGCCGCCGCGACGCGACGGGCGCTCGACCGCGAGGCTGAGCGGCTCGCCGCATTCCTCGCGCCGCTCGAGCCGGCCGTCTATCGGCGGTACCGGACGAGCCGCGCACGTCGACCGCGCACCGCTTGGCCCGGCGCCTGATCCCACCCGCTGATCCCGCTGCGTGATCTCGCCGCCTGACCGAGCTCAGCTCGCCCGTCGCCGCGCGTCGCGCCCGGGGACGCCGCGCCGCTCGAGCTCGGCGGCGAGAGCCTCGAGGTCGTCAGCGGGGACGTAGATCGCCGGCACCTGGAGGATCGACCAGCGAACCGGCGCTTGGAAGTCGATCCGGACGCCGCCGTGGGGGCTGCCGCCGAACGTCACGTCGCGGTGGCGGATGCTCATCCGCACGCCGATCGCGGTGATCCACAGGAACGGCCCCTCGATCTGCCAGTGAGCTACGTTCGTCATCGGCGTCCGGAAGTAAGACCAGCCGAACCGGACTTCGAGCCCGGCATCCGGTCCGTCGCCGAGGTCGATCCACGAGTCGTCCGCGCGGACGCCGAAGAGCGCGCGCAGGAGCAGGCGCGAGCGGCGGCCGACGCGGATCGGGAAGCGGGAGGCGGGCACCGCCGGAGCGTAGACCAACGGGCGCTCCAAGTGCTCTCGCGCCCTTGATCTCGGCGAAGATCACTTCGTCGCGAACCAGCACGGCCGAACCGCCGATTCGGCCGGAATCCGTGCGGTCTGCGGGCGGACCGCGCTCGTTCGATCAGGAATGATCCGCCGCAAGATCAGCGTGGCTCGGACGCCCGTTGCGGCCCGGCGGTCAATCGACGCGCGCCGCCGGGTCGACGTCGGCCTCCGGAGCGTGTCCGCCGAGCCGGTTCTGCTGGGTCAGCCAGAAGAGCAACACCAGGGACGGTCCGATTGCGACCGCCGCCGCGACGAAGACGACGAGCAGGGAGCCGAGCGAACCGGGTGGTGCCGCGGCGTCGGCGAGAGACAGGGTCCCCGGCAGGATGAAGGGGTACTGGGCGACGCCCCAGCCCCAGATGACCGCGACGACCGCACCGACCGCGAGCGGCCGGGTCCCGAATGGCGCCCGCTGCCCGATCGCGACGAGCGCGGCGCCTCCGAGAACCAGGCCCGCGACGACGAGCGGCCAGCCGCGGCCGGTGAGCTCGGTGGCCAGGACGGGCGCGTCGACCGCCAGGACGAGGATTCCGGCCACGGCCAGGCCGCCCGTCACGACCGCCGCGGCTCGCGCCCGCCGCAGGAACAGGGCCGCGAGATCGGGCTGGCCGAGGCGCCGGGCGTCCGCGACGAGAAACACTGCAGCAAGGTAGGCGCAGGTGGCGACCGCCATGACTCCGACGAGGATCGACGTCGGGTTGAGCCAGCTCCCGATCAGATTGCCACCGGCCGGCTCCAGCGACACCCGGCCGCTCGCGATGCCGCCGCCGGCCGCCCCGAGGAAGAACGGCGTCAGCACCGACGACGCGGCGAAGATCCACGTCGTGATCGAGCGGCCCCGGGCGCTCCCGACGACGGGCCGGAACGCGAAGGCCGCGCCGCGCAGGACGATCCCGACGGCGGCGAGGCTGAGCGGCACGAACAGGCTCGACATGATCGCGGCGAACGCGACCGGGAACGCGGTCCAGAGGATGACGAGATCGAAGATCAGCCAGGTGTGGTTCGCCTCCCAGACCGGGCCGATCGCGGCGGCGATCAAGCCGCGCGACCGATCGGCCTGTGTGCCCCGGCCCGCGACGAGGTCCCAGAACCCGGCTCCGAAGTCGGCCCCGCCGAAGACGGCGTAGGTCGTGACACCGAGCCACAGGACGACCGCGGTGACGTCGACGAGGGTCATCGGTCGTCGCGCGGCCCGTATGGGACGCCCTCTCCTCCGCTCCGACCGTCGTTCGCTGCCGTGTCGCGGCCGCCGGCCGCAGCGTCCGCCGCTGCCCAGCGCCGCGTCATCGTCCGCAGGATCACGAGCGTGGCGACGCCGAGCAGCGAGTACAGGCCGATGACCGCGGCAAACGTGATCCGGATCCCGCCCGATTGGGAGACTGCGTCGGCGGTCCGCAGCACGAGATAGACGACCCATGGCTGGCGCCCGACCTCGGTCACGATCCAGCCCGACTCGAGAGCCACGATCGCGCCGACGCCGGCCAGCGCCGTCGCCCGAAGGAACCAGCGCGCATCGGCATGGTCGCGACGGCGCAGCCGCAGGGCCAGGCCCCACAGCCCGAGGCCGACGAGCGCCGTCCCGATCCCGACCATTGTGTCCCAGGCCAGGTGGACGATCGTCGCCGGGGGGCGCTGGTCGATCGGGATCGCGTCGAAGCCCGTGATCGACGTATCTGGGCTGAAGCCCGCGAGGATCGACCCGAGATTCGGGATCGCGAGGCCACCGACGACCTCGTCACCGACGAGGACCCCACCGATCGTGACCGGCTGGTTCGGGCCACTCCGCACGATCAGCTCCATCGCCGCAAACTTGGCCGGCTGGTCCTCGAACACGGCCCGCGCCGCGATGTCGCCGACGGCCACCTGGACCGGGGCGGCGATCGCGGCAGCCACGAACGGAATCGCAAACCCGAGGCGAACGTAGCGGTCCCGGTTGCCGCGCAGGAGCCCGACCGCGTAGACGGACGCGAGCAGGAACCCGGTCACCAGGTAGGCCGCGAGCAGCATGTGCGGGACCTCGTACCAGGTCGCCCGGTTGAAGATGACGGCCAGCGCGTCGACCGCCGCGACCCGCCCGTCGGCTCCGAGCATGAACCCGGCCGGCTGGTTCATCCAGCTGTTGGCCGCGATCACCGAGAACGTCCCGCCGAGGCCGCTCAGCGCGACCGGGATCCCGCTCACCAGGTGAGCTCGAGGCGAGAGCCGCTCCCAGCCGTAGATGTAGATCGCGATGAAGATCGCCTCGAGGAAGAAGAACAGGCCCTCGATCGCGAAGGGGATCCCGAAGGCCCCGCCGAAGCGGCCCATCAGGACCGGCCAGAGCAGCCCCATCTCGAAGCTGAGCACGGTCCCGGTCACCGCGCCGACCGCGAACGTCACGGCCATGATCAGCGACCAGCGCCGGGCGAGGAGCAGGGCGACAGGGTCGCGCCGCCGGAGGCCGATCGCATTCGCGATCAGGACCAGGGTCGGCAGGGCGACCCCGAGGCACGCGAGGATGATGTGGAAGCCGAGCGTGAACGCCATCTGCGACCGAGCGGCGACGAGCTCACCGGGGTCGATGGCGAGGAGCCCGACGGCCGGGATCACGACGACGGCGGGTCGGTTCGCGTGGGTCGGGCGGTCGGTCTCACGACGAGATCATCCTACCGGGGCTCGGCCCGGATCGAGCGTGGCCGGGTGCCATGACGACGGACGAGGCGGTAATGACGTGCGGCCGAACGGCCGCGCAGCGGACCGTCAGACGAGGCTCATCAGCCTGTCAATACCCGCGGGGAGTATTGACAACCGGGTGCTAAGATAGCGCGGAGCGGCTTGTCAAGACTTGACAAGCCCACAGTCATGTCCGGCGCTCTCCGATGAGGGCGAGCGCGAGGCCCCGGGATCGAGGACGGGCGAGGACCCGGCAACGTGCCGGGCGGGAGGTCGGCTTGGCGGTCGGCGTTGCGGCCGAGGTGAAGAACAAGCTGAGCGTGGTCGACGTCGTCGGCGAGACGGTTCAGCTCAAGAAGGCCGGATCGACCTTCAAGGGACTCTGTCCATTCCACGGCGAGAAGACGCCGTCGTTCACCGTGACGCCGGCCCGCGACTCCTGGAAGTGCTTCGGCTGCGGCGAGGGCGGCGACATCTTCAGCTTCGTGATGAAGCGCGACGGCCTGTCCTTTCCGGAGGCGCTCAAGGTCCTCGCCGCCAAGGCGGGCGTCGAGATCGACGAGCGGACGACCCGCGAGGATGCCCGCAAGGCCCGCCTCCGCGAGGTCATGGAGAGCGCGATCGCCTTCTATCACGCGGTCCTGACCGGATCGAAGACCGGCGAGCCCGCGCTCGACTATCTCCGTGGGCGTGGCTTCGCCGACGCGACGATCGCGACGTACCAGCTGGGCTACGCGCCGGGTGGCTGGGACACGCTCGCCCGGACGCTGGCCGCCAAGCGCCAGGTCCGCGCCGACGAGCTCGTCGAGGTCGGGCTCGCCCAACCCCGCCAGTCGGCCCGCGGCGGCGTCTACGACCGCTTCCGCGACCGGGTGATCTTCCCGATCCGCGACGCGAACGGCGCCGCCGTCGGGCTCGGCGGACGGATCCTCGGCAACGCCGCGGACGACGGCCGGGATCATGGACCCAAGTACCTGAACTCGCCGGCGACGCCGCTCTTTGACAAGAGCCGGACCCTGTATCTGATCGATCGGGCCAAGACCCCGATCCGGAAGAGCGGCCAGGCGGTGATCGTCGAGGGCTACACGGACGCGTTGATGGCCCACCAGGCGGGCTTCGACAACGTCGTCGCCTCGCTCGGGACCGCCCTGACGCCGGGCCAGGTTGCCCTCCTGACCCGGTACGCGACGAAGATCGCGCTCGCCTACGACGTCGACGCGGCCGGCGAGAAGGCCGGGACATTCGGGGCCCAGGCGCTCGAGTCGCTGATCGGCCAGCTCGCGGTCGCCGACACGGGCGTCGAGCTCGACGAGGTGCGCGTCGTCCGATTGCCCGACGGCAAGGATCCCGACGAGGTCGTCCGCGAGACGCCGGACCGCTGGCGCGAGGAGGTCCGGACGGCCCAGCCGATCGTCGACTATCTCATCGACCAGCATGCGCGCGCCTTCGACCTGAAGACCCCCGGCGGCAAGACCCGCTTCGTCAACGCGATCGTGCCGACCCTCCGGGCGATCCCGAACCCGGTCATGCGCGACGCTTACCTCCAGACGATCCACCGCGTGTCGGGGGTCGAGGAGCGAACCGTCCTCGAGGTCCTCCACCAGCGACCGGAGGCGGTTGCGGTCCAGGGCCGGATCACCGCCGACGCGGTGATCGGGGCCGCCGACGCCCTGCCGGTCGACCGGATCCTGGGCGCGATCACCCCGGTCGAGGAGGAGCTCCTGCGCCTGATCCTGCTCGTCCCTGACCAGCAGCTTCGGGCGTCCGACGAAATCGGGCCCGACCAGCTGCCGTCGACACCGGCCCGCGAGCTGTTCCGGGCAATCGTCGTCCAGCGCGAGGCCAACGACCAGGGCGTCCACCCGCCGTTCTCGATGTCGGCGCTGATGGCCGGCCTCGACGACGAGATCCGGGCCCTCGCCCAGGCCATTCTCGCCCGGCCGTCGCCGGACCTGGCCCACATCACGGCCGAGCGCATCGCCTACGCCGTCGACCGCTGCCTGCTCCGCCTCGAGCGGATCCGGCTCGACGAACGGGCGGATTGGGTCGGCGCCGAGCTCCTCGCTGCCGAGAGTCGCGGCGAGCGCGAATCCGTCACTCGCCTCGTCGACCTCCAGCGCCAGACAAACGAATCGCGACGAGCCATTGATCGCCAAATTGAACAGGCGACTGTGCTTGTCCGAGCCTGAAGAAGCCAATGAAATCTGAACACCCGACCCTACAACCCGAAGCCCGGAGGCACTTCCATGGCTGATCCCCTGGACAAGCAGCTCGTCGAGGCCGTTCTCACCCGTCCCAGGCGCGCCAAGGCCGACGTCGAGGAGGCGCGCCTGGCGACCCGCAACCTGCGGGCGGCCAAGGTCGCCCTGCCGGACGTCCCGACCGACGAGGACGACGAGGACGACGATGACGATCTCGAGCTCGGCGCGGAGCCCGGGTCCGACGGCGTGATCGTGGCCGACGCCGGCGACGTCGGCGTCGAGGTGATCGGCGAGGACGGCAGCGCGGTCGATAACAAGCTGCCGAGCGACGCCCCGGCCAAGCTCGACCCGGCGGAAGTGGACGAGCCGACGGCCGAGGAGCTCGACGCGATCAGCGCCGACATGATCGGGATCGACGACCCGGTCCGGATGTACCTCAAGGAGATCGGCAAGGTCGCCCTTCTCACCGCCGAGGAGGAGGTCGTCCTGGCCAAGGCGATCGAGCTCGGCGAGCAACTCGTCGAGGCGCCGTGGAAGGGGATCGTCTCGCTCCACGAGTGGACCCGCCACGACACCGAGCGCAAGACCCGGACGACGAAGCCGCAGCACCGCCTGCCGCTCGGCGACGAGGCTCACCGTCTCGTGTCGGACGCGATCCACGCCGAGTCCGCGGCCGACCTCCTCGTACCGCCGCCGGACTTCCACCTGATCAAGGCCGGCCGCGACGCCCAGTCCGACGGGACGAAGGACCTCCTGAAGGAAGCCAAGAAGCTGGTCGCGAGCTATCACGACAAGCTCGATGCCGAATCGTTCTTGACGCTCCTCGATTGGGCCTATCTCGCGGTCCACAACGGCGACCTCGATTCGCGTGACAACGTCGGCCTGCGGGCGATCTACGACTGGACCCGCGACGACGTCGCGTTCCCCGCGCTCGAGCGCTGGATCATGGCGCCCAACGACGCCGACTTGCTCAAGCGGATGGGCTTCGACCCGGAGGTGCCGCTCAACACGAAGCTGGCCCACCGCAAGGGGGAGCTCGTCCGGATCGGGCGCGACGCGCGGGAGCAGCTGACATCGGCGAACCTACGGCTCGTCGTGTCGATCGCGAAGAAGTACATCGGCCGCGGGATGTCGTTCCTCGACCTGATCCAGGAGGGCAACATCGGGCTCATCCGGGCGGTCGAGAAGTTCGACTTCGAGAAGGGCTTCAAGTTCTCGACGTACGCCACGTGGTGGATCCGCCAGGCGATCACCCGGGCGATCGCCGATCAGGCCCGGACGATCCGGATCCCGGTCCACATGGTCGAGACGATCAACCGATTGATCCGCGTCTCGCGGCAGCTCCTCCAGGAGCTCGGCCGCGAGCCCACGGTCGAGGAGATCGCCGAGGCGATGTCGAAGGGCCAGGAGGTCCAGGTCACGCCCGAGAAGGTCCGCGAGATCATCAAGGTCTCGCAGGAGCCGGTCTCGCTCGAGACGCCGATCGGCGAGGAGGAGGATTCCCACCTCGGCGACTTCATCGAGGATCGCGGAGCGCTGGCCCCGGCAGAGGCGGCATCCCACCAGCTGCTCAAGGAGCAGGTCGAGGCGGTGCTGGACTCGCTGACCGGCCGCGAGCGGCGGGTGCTCCAGCTCCGGTTCGGACTGGAGGACGGGCGGGCGCGAACCCTCGAGGAGGTCGGCCGCGAGTTCAACGTGACCCGCGAACGGATCCGCCAGATCGAGGCGAAGGCGCTCCGCAAGCTCCGCCACCCGAGCCGGAGCCGCAAGCTCAAGGACTACCTGGAGTAGGACCGCAGCGAATCCGCGGGCGCCGGTTCAGGCCATTCCTGGCGCGACGCGTCGAATCACCGCGAGCGGCGCGATGAGGACGAGGTGCTCCCGGGCCCGGGACATCCCGATGTAGAGCAGTCGGTCGAGCCGGCCCGGATCGTCCCTCGGCACCTCGAGGAGGACCACGACCGCCCGCTCGAGGCCCCTGAACCGGCGGATCGACTCGCACAGGACGACGTCGGGGGGCGCCTGCGGAATGTCCGCGTCGGCAACGCCCAGGAGATGCCCAGCGTCGTCGACCGCGCCGTTCCAGAGCACCTGGTTCCCGTACCGCCGGTGCGCCCAGACGGCCGATTTCTCGAGACCGAGGCCGGTCAGGACGACGATCGACCCCGGCGCGACGCCTTCCTCGGCGATCAGCCGCTGCAGAACCACGTCGAGCGCCTCGATGATCTCGGCGTCCACGTCGGCGCGAATGAGCTCGGGCGGCCGCCCATCCGGGCGGAGCGCCTGGGGGGCCAGCCCCGCATTCACCAGCGGCGCGCACAACGCGTGGATCGGTTGGGGATTGCGGCAGTTGAGGTCGAGCGCGAGCTCAACCAGACCGAGGTCCGCCGTCTGGTCGTCGCGGATGATCGCCTGCGCCGGGTCGTGGAAGACGTACAGCACATCGTCCGGACCACCGTGCAGCAGTCCTTCGAGCGACACGACCCAGGCCGAGTCGAAGTCCTGGCCCTCATCGATCACGATCGCCTCGTAGCGCGGACCGAGGGTCGCGATCGCGCCATCGAGGCAACCCGGCAGCGCCTCGGCGAACCACTCGGGCGTCACGGGGTCGGGCTTCGGTGGCAACGTCCCAGCCGCCCGACCGAGGTCCTCGGCGAGCTGGTGGAAGGTGACGATGTCGAGTCGGCCGGTTCGCTCGGTCACCGGCCCGATGTCGTCCGCGACGGCGCGCGCGAGTGGCGCGTTGAAGCACGTGAACAGCGTCTGGAAGCCGTCCTCCGCAAGCTGGGCCGCCTTGACGACGGCCAGCAGGGTCTTGCCCGTTCCCGCACCGCCGACCACCGCCGCACGTCGCATGCCACGGAGCACGTTCAACACCTGGAGCTGACCCTCGGTCAGCCGCACAATCTCCCGATCGTCGCGGTCGATCTCCGCGCTCCGGAGCGGGCGGAGCTCGAGCGGCGAGATCACGGTCGCGGCAAGAAGCTCGACACCCTCGGGGCCGGGCGGACGGCGGGTTCCGTCGGCCCACAGCTCGAAGCACCGATCCACCCAATCCAGGAGCCGACCGCTGCGACCCGGGTCAGGGGCAAGGTACGACTTGTCCAGGATCAGCTCCGGGTCCGCGTCGGGTCCCAGGAGCAGCATCTTCACGCCGAGGGCGGCGAGCTCGGTGTTCGGGAAGGCGACCGCATGCCCGGCGATCGGGTCGAGCCCGTCGGGCCAGGCCGGCAGCTCGCGCAGCTTGGCGACGAGGCTGTCGTGGCTGTCCGACGCCTGCTCGAACGGTGGGCGATCGAGCGCCCGCCCGCCGGCCCACCAGCGCGCCCCGCTGTCGAGGATGATCGGGCCGGCCTGGACGTCGACCACGAGGATGCCCTTGTCCGGGTGGGCGATCACCAGGTCCGCCTCACCTTCCCGCTGCGCCCCGTGTCCGCGGACGAGCCATGCAACGTTCGGCAGCAGGACGTACTCGGCCGGCAGCGCAGCGCGAAGGAGGTCGCCGATGAAGCGTTCCGCGCGCCGACCCAGTCCATCGGGCGTGGCGGCCGAGGTCGCCGGCTCGGGCGAATCTCGAAATGTCATGGACGGTCCGTTCCCGCGGCCTCCGAGACCAGCGACATCGGCGGAAATCCCGGGTCCGGTCCGGTCGCCACCGGCTCGCCCGAGCGGGACCAGTCGCTGTACGAACCGACATAGAGGATCGGGTCGGGCAGGCCGGCGCGCCGCAGCGCGATCGCGTGGTGGAGGGCGGAGACCCCGCTGCCGCAGGACGTGACGACCGGGCCGGCGGACCCGTCCGCGCCGAGCTCGCGGAACCGGTCGGCGAGCTCGGCGGGCGAACGGAAGCGACCGCCGGGATCGACGAGGTTCCCGTCGACCGGCGCGTTGCGGGCGGTCGGGATGTGGCCGGCGACGGGATCGATCGGCTCGGTTTCGCCTCGATATCGCGGCGCGGCCCGAGCGTCGAGGAGGACCATCGAGCCGAGCCGCGTCCTGAGCGACTCCCGGTCGATGACCCGCGACCACTCGTCGGCCAGGTGCAGCTCGGCGATCGGGAGCACGGGCTCCTCGACGGTCAGCTCACCGCCGGCGGCGATCCACGCGTCGATCCCACCGTCGAGCACCGCGACCCGGTCATGGCCGAGGACGTCGAGCATCCACCACAGCCGGGCGGCGACCCACCCGCCGACGTCGTCATAAGCGACCACGAAGTCGCCATCGCCGATCCCGGCGCCCGCCATGGACGCGGCAAATGCGGCAGGCGACGGGAGCGGATGACGACCCGGCGCCCCGTAGCCGGACGGGTCGGCCAGGTCGGCGTCGAGATCGACGTGGACGGCGCCCGGCAGGTGGCCGGCCGCGTACGCCACTGCCCCGGCGCCGGGCTCGCCGAGAACCCAGCGGCAGTCGACGATCCTGACGTTCGGGGCTCCGGATCGGACCAGGCGCAGCAGCTCATCGACCTGGATCAGCGGGTCGGGCATGGCTTGAGGATATCGAGCCAACCCAGGGAGGGCTGGCGGGACGGACGTCCCGAGCAGCACCAGCCTCTGTGAACGATCCCGTTCGGGCTGGACCGGAGCCCCGGCGCAGTGGCACGATAGGCGTCCACCGGAACCGTCCATCCGGTGGGCGACACCGCCCACGGGGACCCCCCATTGCCCGATCCGCGCAGACGGCAGCGATCGGCGCCCGACATCGGCCAGGCGCCCCCCGAACGCTTGGTCGTGCCCGCGAAGATCCGCGTTCCTGCAACGGACGCCTTGCCGCGGGAGCGCCTCGAGGGTCGTCTCGCCGATCTCTGGTCACATCGGCTCGGGCTCGTCGTGGCGCCGGCAGGATCGGGCAAGACGACGCTGCTCGCCCGCTTCGCCGCGTCTGCCGGCGTGCCGGTTGCGTGGTACCGGGCAGAGACCTGGGACCGCGACGAGCTGGCCCTGGTCCGTCATCTGCACGCAGCCCTCGGCCGGGCATTGCCAGGCCTGACGAACGGCTGGGTCCGCGTGGAGGATGCCGCGGAGGCGCTCGATGGGTGGGACGGCGGTCGGGCCCTTCTCGTCGTCGATGACCTCCACGCGCTCGAGGGCACGCCTGCCGAAGCGGCCCTGGCTCGGTTCGTCGAGTACGCGCCGCCGTGGCTCGCGATCCTTGCCGGCTCTCGGATCGTGCCCGACGTCAACGTCTCGCGGCTGCGGGTGTCCGGCGAGCTGCTCGAGATCGATGCCGACGATCTCCGCTTCCGGTCGTGGGAGGTCGAGCGGCTGTTCCGCGACTTCTATGGTGAGACGATCCCGCCCGGCGACATCGCGACCCTCGCCCGGCGGACCGAAGGCTGGGCGGCCGGCCTCCAGCTCTTTCATCTCGCGACTCGCGGCAAGACGGCCGACGAGCGCAGGCGAATCCTCGGGGTGGCCGCGGCGAGTGGCCGGCTCGTTCGCGAGTACCTCGCCCGGAACGTCCTCGCCGAGCTGCCGGCCACCCTTCGCGAGTTCCTCCTCGAGACCTTCGTCCTCGGGCGGCTGACGGGCGACCTCTGCGATCGCCTTCGTGAACGAACCGGGAGCGCCGCCCTGCTCGAGGAGCTTGCTCGGCGCCAGATCTTCACGGTCACCGTCGATCCGGACGACGGCTCGTATCGCTACCACGAGGTCCTCCGCGCCCACCTCGACCGGATGCTCGTGGACCTCCGGGGCGAGGCCGGAGCGCGCGCCCGGCATGCCCGCGCCGCCCAGCTGCTCGAGGCCGACGGGGCCCTCGCGGAAGCGCTCGCGGCGTACTGCCGGGCCGAGGACTGGACGGCCGTCGAACGGATGCTCGGTCGCCAGGGCGAACGGCTGGTCGGCGAATCGTCGGCCTGGCTTGATCTCCTGCCGCCCGCCATCGCTCGCCACGATCCGTGGCTGACCCTGGCCACCGCCCGCCAGGCCCGGGCCGAAGGACGATGGTCTGCCGCGCTCGATGCGTACGTCCGATCGGAGAGCGGGTTCGGGGCGGCCGCCACGAGCGCAGTGGTCCGGAACGAGCGGCTGAGTCTCACAGCCTGGATCGATCCCGGGGCCCACGTCCCGGCCGACTGGGCGGGCGTCCTCCGAGCCGGGCTGGCGCGCGAGCCCATGCTTGCGGCGCGCGAGGCCGCGCGCCTCGACGACGGGCCCGTCGCGTTCGTCCGGGGCGTCCTCACCCTCGCCGCGGGCGAGGTCGCCCAGGCGCGGCGCGACCTCGAGGCGGCGACCGCAGATCCGTCCCTCGGACCGGCCCTGACCGCTGCAGCCACGATCCTCGCCGGTGTCGCGTCGCTGTTGTCGGGACGGCCAGCCGGCGCGGAGCAGATCGAGGCAGGGGTCGAGGCGGCCGATCGGGCCGGCCAGGCCTGGCTGGCGGATCGCGGTCGGGCCGCGGCGCGACTGCTCGGTGGCCGGACCACGTTTGGCGTGGGGCAGGGGACAGTCGAGCGAGGCGCCGGTGCGGACGACCGCTGGGGTGCCGCGGTCGATCTGCTGCTCGAAGCCTGGGCCGAGCTCGACGGACCGGCCGGCCGGCTCGAGTCGGCCGAGGAAGCCGCCACCAATTTTCGTGTCCTTGGATCGGCTGTCCTGGAATCATGGGCCCGCTCGCTCGGCGCGCTCGCCCTCGCGGATGTCGACGCGGACGAGGCGCGCGAGGTTGCCCTCTCGGCCGAGAGCGCGGCCCGGACGGCGGGTGCTCCCGGCGCGCGACTTCTGGCGTTCGTCGCGCTTGGCCGGGTGGACGCAGCGCGATCGGGCGAGTTCGAGCTCATGGCGGACGCGGCTCGTCGCGAGACGGGCCTGCAACTGCCGCCGCGCGCCGAGATGCCCGCGGACTCCACGCCCGACGATCGGCTCGACAACGCGATCGAGATCCGGACGTTTGGCCGCTTCGGGATGTCCGCCGGGGGCCGATCCGTGCAGTTCCAGCAGGTTCGCCCCCGGGCGCGGGCCCTCCTCCGCCTGCTCGCGCTGCACTCGGGCACGCCCGTTCACCGTGAGGTGATCTGCGACGCGCTCTGGCCGGATGTCGATGGTCCGACCGGCGCGCGGAGCCTCCACGTGGCGATCTCCAGCCTGCGCGGCCAGCTTGTCGAGCAGTTGGGACCGGCGACGGGCCAGCTGATCGCGCGAGACGGCGACGCGTACCGCCTCGCGGTTGCCGACGAAGCGGTCGACCTGCGCCGGTTCGAGCGGGCGATCGCGGACGGGCGCGCCGCCCGGTCGCGGGGCGAGCGGGCCGGCGGCGCGTACCGGATTGCGCTCGGTCTGCATGGCGGCGAGCTCCTGTCCGAGGACGGGCCGGCCGAGTGGGCGGTCGAACGTCGGGAGCGCTGTCGCGCCCAGGCGGTCGAGGCCGCCCAGACGATCGCCCAGGAGGCGCTGCTCGACGGCGAGCTCGATCAAGCGGTCGACGCCTGTCGCGCCGGGCTCGAGCTCGATCGCTACCACGATCCGCTGTGGCGCAGCCTGATCCAGGCTCGCGATCGGGCCGGAGATCCCGGCGCCGCCAGCCGCGACCGGCGCGATTACGCGGCCGTCCTGGCGGACCTCGGCGTCGGCGAGGCCGCACCGGTCAGCCCTTCCTGAGGATCGCCGCGACGCGATTGTCGAGCAGCGTTCCGTAACGGGAGCCCGGTCCGGACGTCCCTGGTGTGGGTCCGCTGATTGCGACCGTCGGTCCTCCACCGGCGCCAGGCCCGTGGGTCATTACCTCGCAGGGCCGGGACAGGAGCGCCAGATGACCTCGACATACCAACCAGGCCGCACCCAACTCCCCGCCGGGCGGGCGGACCGGCGCCTTCCCGCCGCGTTCGCCTGGGGGATGGTCTCCGGCCTGCTGGCAGGTCCGATGTTTTTCGGGAGCCTGGTGACGGGGTACTTCGTCGGCCGGACTGGACTCGCCAAACCGGCCCTCGCCTGCGTCTCTGGCGGGTTTCTCGTCGGGACCGCCACGATCGTGTTCATGATCTCGAGCATGGTCAGTGGTGGCTGCCCGAGCTGCATCGACTCGGCGATCGTTGCCCCGTTTGCGCTCGCGCTGTTCCTGCCCCCGCTTGCAATCGGCTTCTGGGCGGGCAGCCGATCGACCCGGTCGAGCGCGGCACACGATGCCGCCGGAGCCTGACCGCCGAGCGCGTCGGGCTCGTCCTGAGAGCCAGATCAGCCCTTCTTGAGGAACTCGAATTCCGAAAGGGAGACGGGTGCCGATGCGGGACCGGTCGTCTGGCTGATCTTGATCGTCAGCGTCTCGACCGCCGACAGCTCGAAATAACGGACCTGTTTGTCGTGCAGATCGTCGAGGTCGATCGTCACGCTCTGGCCGGACTGCGACGTGAGCACCAGTTGGGTGGGTCGACGCAGGTCGGTCCGGAGGGTCTTCGTCTTCGGGTCGGCGGCGCCGTTCCAGATGTTCATCGCGCCGAGGTCGATCGAGCGCTCGAACTTGAACGTCAAGACCGCGCCGGCATCGGCCGCCTGCCAGTCCGTGTTCGTCGCGCCGTCCGTCAGGTTCTTCGCCGGGTGATCCTTGACCTCCGCCGTCGCCGACGTCGTCGCCGGGTGAACGAGCAGGAGCTGCGGATTCACGAACCCACGGACGCCGTCGACGATTCCGCGGAGACCACCGTTGATCGCGCTCCCCACCGACGGGACGGCCATGTATCCGACGGCACCGACGAGCAGGATGCCGAGTGCGGCCCAACGGAGGATGAAGCCCAGGCGCGCGCCGATGCCCCGCCTGGGTCGAGCGCTCGCCTGCATCGCCTTCTTGCGCTCGCCGGCCTCGAAGGTCTTCGGCTTGCGGCGGAAGATGCGACGCCACCAGGGGATCTTGACCGCCGGCGCGGCCATGGCGAGGCTCGTGCCGCAGCGGCGACAGAACTTGCGAGTTGCGTCGTTCGGCTCGCCGCATTTGACGCAGATGAGGTCGCCGGGTTGGGCAACGCGGGTCGGCGTCTCGGCGGTCGGTTTCGGCCGTTGCGTCGCGATCGCGGCCGTCGGAAGGCGTGCGGCGGGCTGCGACGGTTGTACGGCCGCCGGGTGGACCGCGGCGGGCTGCGCGCCCGCGGCAGCCGCGGCAGTCGTTGTCGCGGCGGCTCCCGCTGCTGACGCTGCGGCTGGTGCGGCGGCGGGCGGGATCGCCGACAAAGGAGTCGCGTCCGGCCGGCGAGCGGCGGGCTGGACCACGGTCGGTTGAGGAATCCCGGTTGCATCCCGTTCGGCGACGGCTGGGGCTGTCGGCGCAGGTGGGATGTCGTCGACGAGGACCTCCTCCTCGGTCAGGTCGTCGATGGTGAACGCCGCGCGCCGGGATGGACCGCCTCGACGAGCCTTTGGTGTGGCGGCCTCGCGGGCGGCTTCGGCCGCGCGCTCGGCCTCCTCGGCTGCGGCCGCGGTTGCCACATCCGCCTCCCGCTGTGCCTCGGCCTCGCGCTCCGCCGCGGCCACCGCTTCCGCCTGACGCGCCGCCTCCGCTTCCCGTTCAGCGGCCGCGGCTTCGTCGGCCTGGCGGGCGGCTTCGTCGGCCTGGCGGGCGGCTTCCGCCTGACGTGCCGCCTCGGCTTCGCGATCGGCCGCGGCGGCCGCTTCGGCCCCGCGCGCAGCCACGGCCTCACGTTCCGCCGTTGCAGCCGCTTCGGCCTGCCGGGTGGCCTCGGACTCGCGTTCCGCGGCCGCAGCCGCAGCCGCGGAGTCTGCCTCGGCTTGCCGCGCGGCCGCGGCATCGGCCTCACGCGCCTCGCGTTCCGCGGCTGCCGATTCCTCTGCTTCGCGTGCAGCCTGGGCATCTCGTTCCGCTGCTGCGGCAGCTTCCGCGGCCGCGGTCGTCGCCGCCTCCGACTCTCGTGCCGCCGCCGCTGCCGCCTCGGCCTCGCGGGCCTCGCGTTCGGCAGCCGCGGCTGCTTCAGCCTGACGTGCCGCCTCGGCTTGGCGTTCGGCTGCCGCCGCCTCCTCAGCTTGACGCGTTGCCTCGGCCTGCCGCGCAGCCTCGGCTGCTGCCGCCGCGATCTCCGCCTGGCGTGCTGCCTCCGCCTGGCGCGCCGCCTCGGCCTCGCGTTCGGCAACGGCGGCTGCGTCCGCCCGGCGCGCCGCCTCGGCCTCGCGTTCGGCAACGGCGGCTGCGTCCGCCCGGCGCGCCGCCTCGGCCTCGCGTTCGGCAACGGCGACTGCCTCCGGCTGACGTGCCGCCTCGGCTTCGCGTTCGGCAACGGCGACTGCCTCCGGCTGACGTGCCGCCTCGGCTTCGCGTTCGGCAACGGCGACTGCCTCCGGCTGACGTGCCGCCTCGGCTTCGCGTTCGGCAACGGCGACTGCCTCCGCCTGACGTGCCGCCTCGGCTTCGCGCGCCGCTTCGGCCTCACGATCCGCCGCTTCAGCGGCCGCGGCGTCACGTTCTGCTTGGGCTCGGCGCTCCGCCTCCGCCTGTCGTTCCGCGGCCGCGGCCGCTTCGGCATCGAGGCCAACGGCCTGACGGATCTTCGACATCAGCCCGGGCTCGGCCTCGGGCTGAGGCGGCGCCTCCTCGACCGTCGGCTCGGGCGCCGACTCCTCGACCTTCTGCCCGACCCACTCGAGGAACTGGCCACAGTTGCCGCAGAACGCGTCGGTGGCCTCGTTCTGATGGCCGCAGTTGCCGCAGACGATCACGTCCGACTCCCCGTCCCGTTCATGGCCCGAAGCATAGAGGCTGGACGATCGGCCGAGACGCGCCGCTCGAAAGGAGTTGACCGGGCGACCGCCAACGAAGTGCAATCGGGCGCCCGGCGACCGAACGAACGGAGGACAGCCACCTCAAGAGTCGATTCGGGCGCTTGGCGACCGAACATGGCGCTGGGCCACCGCTTCGGGGCCGTCCTTCGTCCGTTCGGTCGCGGGACGCCGGAACGAGTCGCGGGACCCCGAACGAGTCGTAGGCGCCCGAACGGGTCGCGGGACCCCGAACGAGTCGCGGGACCCCGAACGAGTCGCGGCCGGACCTCAGCTCGACTCCGGCGGCTCGCCGCCGTCCGGACCCGTCGCGGCCTCGGCGCTCTCACTCGACGTGGGCTCTGCGCTCTCACTCGCTGCCGCCTTCCGGGCCTTCCTTCCGGCACCCGCGGAACCCGACGGCTCGGCGCCGACGATCTCGATCCGATGCGGCACGTGGGCCGGTTTTGCCGCATCCACGATCCGCTCCAACCGCTCGCGGTCGACCGCCGCGGGATCGGAAACACGCAAGCGGACCATCAGCGCCGGCCGGGCCGAGCCGATCATCGGGCTGCCGGCGTCGAGCGACCAGCCCGATCCGCCGTTCTCGACGATCTCGACCTGGCCACCTGTCGCGAGCTCGATCTCGGCGGCCAGACCGCCGGCCGTCCCGCGCCGCCGGAGCAGCTCGGCACCGTTCAACACAGCCACCCGTCGTCGCCCCACGTCCCAGGTCTCGTCCAGCTCGATCGCGACCCAGCCGGCGAGCCAGCCCAGGAAGTCCTCCGGCGCATAGCGTGCGTCGAAGTAGGCCGGCAGGTTGTCGAGCGTGGAGAAGATCGGCGCAAGCGAGTCGTCGAACGCCTGGGTGAAGCGAACGGTGAACGGATCCTCCTCCTGGTAGATCGCCGGCAGGCCGGTCGCCATGGGATGCGGGCTCGAGAGGCCAGCGACGAGCCCGCGCATCAGCCGGCCTCCACGAGGACCTGGTGCTCGTACGAAAAGACGAGGGCGGTCGGCTCGAGCTCGAGCCGGTTGGTCGCCTGGCCGCGCTGGCCGGTGACCGGGTCGGCGCCGAAGATCCGGACGTCCTCGACCATCTCGGTCCCACGGAGCTGCTGCAGAACGGACTGGATCTCTCCGCCCGTCACCGGTCGTCCGAACGGCCAGCCGCTCCGGTCCGGGCCGCCCCGGATCGGGTCCAGGAAGGCGAAGAGCGCGTCGAGCGCGGACTCCTGCAGTCGGGCTGGGTTGGAGCGCGGCCGCGCTCGCAGGCGGGCAACGACCGTCACGCCACGATAGACCGGCGGCTCGACGACCAGCCGCGTCCCGATCACCCGCGTCTCCTCGAGACGATCGGTGATCCTTTGCAGGGTCGCCTCCGGCGGAACGAGCTGCTCGAACCGGAGTCGGCCGTCGACCGTGGTCGCGGTCGGGACGACCAGGACCCGGACCGAGCCGGCGTCCGCGCCCGTCTCGGCGGCGACCGCGCGCACGCGGGCCACCTCGGGGGCGGCGCTCCGGGCGAGGTTCTCGTAGTCCTCGGTTGTGACCGCGCGGCCGCGCGTCCGCAGGAGCAGCGGACCGCGAACCTTGGCGTTGTCGATCGCCTCGCCGTCGACGCCGCCCGTCGCGGCCCGGCGGTTCTCGACTCGGGCGACATACGGGATCGAGGAGCGAAGGACCGAGATCGCTCCCGACGCGACGTTGCCCTGCTCGCCACCACCGGCCCGGTAGCCACGCAGGCGGAGGTGAGCGCCCTTCGGCGGGGTCGCGCCGTAGCGTGTGAAGCCGCCATCGGCGAGGCGGACGGCCGGCCCGAGACGGACCTCGCCCGCGACCGGATCGAGCACGAACACACGATCCTCCGGCCCGACCGCTCCGAAGTCCTCGACCTGGGTCCACTCGTCGGGCTCGTCGTCGTCGGTCATGGCGTCGGTCCGGACCTCGAGGATCGGGCGCTGGTCGCCCGGCACGACGGGCCGCCGCTGGAGCTCGAACGATTGACCCGGGACGCCCTCGCCGTCGCCGAGGTCGTCGATGTCGATCAGCTCGGCGTTGACGGCGTCGACCGTCCCGCCCGTCGTGAAGGCGGTCGCTCCGGTGATCGACGGCGAGGTGCTGTAGGTCGGCTGGTCCGGCTCGGGATCCGTGACGCGGGCGCGCAGCCAGCCGCCGCGTTGCTTGCCGATCACCGACGCGACATGTGACGGGGGCACGTGGACGATGACGTCGCCGTTGCGGTTGAGGCCGCCCGTCTCGTCCCGCTCGAGCTGGCAGGGGACCCACTCGTCCCCGTCCCAGGCCTCCCAGGCCAGCGGCGGCCAGTTCGGATCGACCCCGATGCCCTCGATCTGGCAGCGGAAGCGGAACGCGATCGCGCACGACGGGACCGCGTCGGACAGCCCGAGGTAGAGGGCGTCGCCGGGCTTCGGGACGTCGGAGAAGGGGCTGAAGCGGGTGCCCTTGGCGAGCGCCTCGCGATGGTCCCGGAACGTCTTGCCGTCGACCATCGACCCGATCTGCTCGAGGGTCGAGCGGACGATCGCGAGCGCCGCCGTCGTCTGGAAGACGATCGCGTCCTCGGTCTCGGTCCGGATCGTCGCCGCCTGCGTTGCCATCGGGATCGTGACGGTCGTCGGCTGCGGTGCCGTCAGCCAGAACGTGAGCGGGGCGGCCGACGCCGTCGGCGGGAAGAGCTGGACGCCGAGCAGGTCGAGGAAGGTCACGTACTGCCGGTCGGGCACCCGGTTCAGGCGATAGGTGAGCTGGTCGGCCATGAACGCGAACAGCTCGACCAGGGTCACGCCCGGGTCGGACACGTTGTGATCGGTCCAGGCCGGGCAGCGCTGGCTGATCAGCCGTTTGGCGTCGTCGACGAAATCCTGGAAGCGGCGATCGTCGAGATTGGGGACCGGCAGGGCCATGATCGGGCTCCGTTTCGGTGGCGGGCGTTCAGTGGCGACGGGGCCGCGGCGCGGCCTAGCCCTCGCCCGGGATGAGGTAGAAGGGGAAGACGAGGTTCCGCGGGTCGTTCGAATCCGAGGTCACGTAGCGGATGTCGAGGAGGAGCGCATCAGGCTGGGACGGATGACGCTCGACGCGGACGTCGGCCACGTCGATCCGGGGCTCCCACCGGCGGAGGGACTCGCGGACCTCGAAGGCGATCCGGCCGGCCGTCCGCCCGTCCGCCGGGTCGAAGACGTGATCGTGGATCGAGCAACCGAACTCGGGCCGCATCGGCCGTTCGCCGGGGGCGGTGGAGATCACGAGCCGGATGCTCTGCTCGAGCTCCGTCTGGCTCGACACGAGGCGGATGCCGCCGGTGGAATCGACGTCGACGGGGAAGCCCCAGCCGGAGCCGATGAATTCGTTGCTCATGACGAAAGCCTCCCCTCTAGCCGATCAGGACGGTCGTGACGGTCGGCACGAGCGTGCCCGGGGTCGCGCAGCAGGTCGCGCTGGACTGGGCGGTCGCCGCCGGCGTGCCGCCGATCGTCACCGTCGGGCTGCCTGACACGATCCGGCCCATCTGCTGCGGCGGAGCCATATACGGGTCGGCCGGGTGCAATCCGACGTGGGGTGGCGTGTTCACCCCGGAGCAGCCGACGACGGCGGCGGGCTTGCCGCCGATCAGCACGGTTGCGACCGTGCCGGTGGTGATCGGCGCGCTGAACGGAAACGGCGGCCCGGGCTGGGGCGCCCCGGTGGCCGGGTTCGGGATCTGGTGGATCGCGCACTGGCCCGTGACCTTGTCGCCCATGACGATCGCCGGAGCACCCACGTCTCTGTCCTTCGCTAGTTGATCGCGACCGTTGCGCCCTTGAGCGTGAGCTGGGCGCTGGCCTCGATGGTGATGTTCTTCGACGACTTGATCGTGACGTCGGCCTGCGACTTGACCGAGATGTCGCCGGTCGCCTCGATCTCGATCGTCCCGTCCGAGCGGACGCCGATCTTGATGTCGGTCTCGTTGATCGATACGTTCAGCTTGTCGTTGCTGCTCCGCAGCACGATTCCGGACTTGGAATCGCTGTCATGGAAGATCAGGCGGTGGCCCTTGCGCGACACGATTCCGCGCCGATTGACCTTGCCGTTGTCGAACGGCGCGTCGCCGAGGCGGGGCTTGTCGACGCCGTTCCAGAGCCCGCCCAGGACGTATGGCCGGCGGATGTCGCCCATCTCGAACGCGACGAGGACCTCGTCGTTGACCTCAGGCAGGAACATCACGCCCGACTGCGGACCGGCGCCGGGTGCGACAAATCGGGCCCAGTCGGACTCGTAGTCGTCGGCCAGCCAGGGGAACTTCAGCTTCACCCGGTACAGCTGCTCGGGATCGTCGACGTTCGTGACGAGCGCCGACACGACGCCGTTGATCGGTCCTCGCTCGGCGCTCGACCCGCCCCCGCCCGTCAGCGCGCGCAGCGACCGATCGTGCTGGCCGGACATCACGAGATGGGTCCGATAGCCGCCGGCGTCGAAGATGTGGCGGGCCTGGGTGATGAAGTACGTCCCGTCGAATGCGTCGCCGGACACGCTGACCTTGACGTTCGCACCAGGCTTCAGCTTCGGCTGTCCCTGGGCGATCGCATGGGCCTCCGCGTAGACGCTGCCGATCTGCGATGCGTTCGACCGTGCGGCCGCGTCGACGGCGGCCTGCGTTCCATACGGACGGTCGACCTGGACGTGGGTCGGATCGCCGATCGTCGCGGCGAGGTCGGCGGGTGAGGTCGACAGCTTCGCCGAGAATGGCGTGGCCGGCGCCCGACCGACGAGCGGCCGCTTCTCCTTCGGGTCCCAGCCCCGGACGACCGCCTCCTTGACCTGGTTCGCGCTCGTCACGCGAGGGTTGAACTCGAGGAGGCTGGTTCCGACGACCAGCTGGAGCGGGTCGGTCGAGTCGAAGTCGCCGCTGGCCGGGCCGCCGGCCGGGGCGGGCGCCTTCTGGAACGAGAACTTGCCGTCGGCGACCGACAGCTTGAAGCCGATCTCGCTGGCCCGGCCGGTCATGAAGTCCCAGTCGGTCTGGTTGGCCTGCGACAGGTGCGGATAGACGGCACCCGAATCGTCGATCGTCCCGATGTCGAGCTTGTTCGCGCTCGCGATCTGACGGGCGATGTCGGAGTCCTTCATCTGCACGTACGAGCGCGTCTGGCGACCGTTCTGGAGGCGCCGCGACGCGTCGTAGGCGCGGACGATCGTGCGCGACCCGGCGAGGCCCTGCTCGGCCTCGAGGGCGGTCACCTCGACCGTCGCGAGCGGCTCCGGCGTCGTCCCGCCGACGCTCGTCGCGAGAATCCGGATCTTCGAGCCGTGCTTGATCTGGGAATCCTTGAGCACGGTCTTCGCGACGTCACGGAACGTCAGCACGACCATGTCCGGGGCGTGCAGGAAGTCGTCGACCTCGAGCTGCTCGACGAGCGTGGCGAGCGCCGGGTCGAGCTCCTTGCCGTCGACCTCGATCGTCGCCTTGAGCGTGAAGTCGGCCATCTCAGGCGCTCATGACAGACGCCGGGCTTCTTCGGCCGTCGGCACGAGGAGGCTTCGCCCCGGCTTGAGGCGGAACGGGTCGTCGATCCCGTTGAACGCGGCGAGTCCGCGCCACAGGCCGGCGTCGTCGTACTCGCGCCAGGCGACCGACGCGAGCGTCTCGCCCTCGACGAGGAGATGGCTCCGCCGGCCGTGGAGCGAGCCGGACGTCGGGTTCTGCTTCTTCGGGTCGGGCGGCACCTCCTCCAGCGTGACGTTCGCGGTCGCTCGGAGGGCCTTCCCGTCCGTGTCGAAGAGGAGGAACTTGGCCGAGACGGTCTTGACGTACGCCCGGAAGTCGTCGAGGGCCGGGTTCGAGCCCCATTCGAACCGGACGATCGGCGGCTGCGGCTTCTTCTTCTTGAGCGAGTCCGCCGTCGGCTTGACCCACTCGAGGAGGCCCGCCACGCGCTTCGCGACGTCGTCCTCCTGGCCCGCCGAGGCGTCGAGGAAGATCTCCATCTGGAGCGTCTGGGCGTTCGAGCCGTTGAACTCCGGCTTGCCGGTCGTCTTGCCGCCCTTCATCTGCGGCCGGGTCCACTGGGCGCTCTTGGCGATGGTGTATTCGGTCGGGTTGAACATGAACTTCAACTCCGACGGGATCTCGGGCGGCGGCGGATCCGGGTCGATGACCCGCAGGAACGCGGACTCCAATCCTTCGGCTGGCATCGCGGTTCTATGACTCCGTCCCGTTGAGGAAGCCGTGGTGGGCCAGCTCGAGGATCTCGAGGGCGACGGCGTTCGCTCCGACGTCGAGCGTCGGGCCGGTCCACTTCGCCGGGAACACCTCCTCGAGCGTCCACGCCGCGATCTCCGTCCCCGCCGCGTCCTTGACCGAGATCCGCGCCTGCGTCCGCTTTCCGGTGGTGCTCACCTTCGATACCCAGGCCGCGACCTTCGAGG
>Ga0207684_10000678_pt1 | contig 40382 bp, 33 predicted proteins | sample KBSK5501metaG_FD_184342 | JGI IMG/M metagenome (GOLD analysis project Ga0207684, IMG submission 184342) | Corn, switchgrass and miscanthus rhizosphere microbial communities from Kellogg Biological Station, Michigan, USA - KBS K5-50-1 metaG... | ecosystem: Host-associated > Plants > Roots >... | reverse complement strand
GTCACATCCTGCGACTCACGGTGTTTTGCGCGTCGTACTGGAGCTTGACGGCGAAATAATCACCAAAGCTGATCCTGATGTCGGCTACCTGCACCGAGGGGACGAGAAGATTGCGGAGAACATGCACTACAATCAGTTTGTCCCGTACACGGACCGGCTGGATTACTTGGCGCCTCTGGCAAACAACGTTGCCTACGCGTGCGCGGTTGAAAAGCTGATGGGATGGGAATTGCCACCGCGCGGCAAAGCGATTCGCGTGATTTGCTGCGAAATGTCTCGGATCTCTGCGCATCTGCTCGGGGTCGGTGCGTTTGCGTTAGATGTCGGTGCGATGACCGTTTTCTTATACACGTTTACTGAAAGAGAAAAATTATACGATCTGGCCGAGCTGATATCGGGAGCGCGGTTTACAACTTCATACACACGGATCGGTGGGATGACGCGTGACCTTCCGGACGGCTTCATCCCTACCCTCAACAAATTTCTTGATGAGTTCCCGGTCCAGTTGAACGAGGTCGACAAACTTCTAACCCGTAACCGTATCTGGATCGATCGGACGCGAGATGTCGGTGTTATCTCGAAGGAAGACGCGATCGCTTACGGGCTCACCGGTCCAAATATCCGAGGATCTGGAGTCGATTACGATGTACGAAAAGCGAATCCTTATCTAGACTACCAGAAATACGATTTCGATATCCCAATCGGGTCAGTAGGCGATGCATACGATCGCTACCTGGTGCGACTTGAGGAGATGCTGCAGAGTGTGCACATCCTTCGCCAAGTGGTAGACAAGCTCCCGAGCGGTCCAATAACGGTTCAGGATCCGAAGAATCTACCTCCACGGAAGCCTGACGTACTGATGAAAATGGAGGAGCTGATTCATCACTTTATCATCCATACCGAGGGTGTGGATGCGCCGCCCGGAGAGGTATACTTCGGCGCGGAGAATCCGAAAGGAGAACTCGGGTTCTATATTAACAGCCGTGGCGGCGGTGTACCGTACCGTCTGAAGATCCGAGCTCCGTCTTTTGTGAATTTGAGTATCCTGTCGAAAATCCTGCCCGGGCACATGGTGAGCGATGTCGTGGCGATTCTGGGCAGCCTGGATTTCGTGATGGGCGAATCCGACAGGTGAAATGCAGGCGCAACGGAAGAAGCGATGTGAAAGGGTTAATCGCAAATGCAGAAATGTTGTCGTGGCGATGTCAGCGATCTTCGCAATTGCCGCGTGCCATAAAGACTTTGGGAATCGGAACCTCGATCAAGTGAAGCTGAACATGACTCAGAAAGAGGTGGAATCGATCCTCGGCAGTCCTGACCGAACAGAAAAGAGCGAGGCAGAGCTAGAGACCCAAAAGAAGACTACCGGGATTACGCGCTATTACTATGAGCACAAGGGGCAGACCATCGAGCTGCGCTTTCAAAATGGCCGTTTGATCAACCGCCCCGATCGGTTAAAGGAGGATTAAGGCATGGAGATTCCGGCGGAGCTCGAAGCTAAGATTGACGAGGCGATCACGCATTACCCGGTTTTTAAGCGCAGCGCCACGCTGCCGCTTTTGCACTTATTTCAAGAGCATTTCGGATTCATAACCGACGAGGCAATCGACTGGATTGCTAAGAAGCTCGAGCTTGCGCCGATCAATGTGCTGGAGTTGGTAACATTTTATCCGATGTTCCGGCGGGAACCGGCCGGCAAACATCATATTCGAGTCTGCCGGACTCTGTCCTGCGCGATGGCCGGCGGATACGAACTGCTGGACACCTTTTGCAAACACGCAAAGATCGACCGCTCGCATAACGGGCACGGTCATATCTTGAAGAGCGAAGACGGCAAATATAGCATCGAGTTTGTGGAATGCCTGGCCAGCTGTGGCTTCGGACCGGTGTGCATGATCAACGACGATTTTTATGAGGCGGTAGCACAAAACGAGGTTCCGGAACTTCTCAAAAAATACCAGTAACGCATGGCTTCACCTGTCCGCAGCCCTCATCCCCGCGAAAACCGGATCGTCTTTAAGAACATCGATGGACCTGGTTGGACCAACGATATTGACTGTTACTTGCGTGATGGCGGTTACGAGGAACTGAAGAAAGCGCTTGGCATGAAGCCGGAAACGATCGTGAACGAGGTCAAGGTTTCCGGCCTTCGGGGCCGCGGTGGCGCGGGATTTCCTTGCGGTGTTAAATGGGGATTCATCCGGCCTGGCGGCCCGAAGCCGGTATATTTGATCTGTAACGCAGACGAATCAGAACCGGGGACTTTCAAGGATCGCTACATTATTCATCAGGATCCCCATCAAATGATCGAAGGGATGGTGATCTCCTGTTTCGCAGTCAACGCGCGGCTGGCATATATCTACATTCGAGGTGAATTTCCGGAGGGCGCGAAAATACTTGAGCGTGCGCTCGCGGAGGCGCGGGAACACGGCTTTCTCGGCAAGAATATTCTTGGCTCTGGATTCGACTGCGAAATCTACGTTCACCGCGGTGCAGGGGCCTACATTTGCGGAGAAGAGACCGGCTTGATCGAGTCTTTGGAAGGGAAGAGAGCGTATCCTCGGATCAAGCCTCCCTACTTTCCTGCAGCACTCGGACTATACATGTGTCCGACGGTCGTTAATAACGTCGAGACGCTGTGTAATGTGAAACACATTGTGCGAATGGGCGGGGCAGAATACGCGAAGATCGGCCGACCAAATAACACCGGTACACGGCTCCTTTGCGTCAGCGGCGATGTGCAGAAGCCGGGTTACTTCGAGCTTGAGGTCGGCGCGGTGACAATGGGAGAGCTGATCTACGATATCTGCGGAGGCATGAAGCCGGGGCGAAAACTGAAGGCGGTAATTCCGGGCGGCAGCTCGGCTAAAGTATTGCGGGCAGGCGACACCTACAAAATGAAGGTGAAACAGCCGGACGGCAGCATGGCCGATGGCGAGGTAAAATTAGAAGATATCCCTTTGGATTTCGACTCGTTGGCCGCGGCCGGATCGATGGCAGGATCGGGCGGGGTCATCGTGATGGACGATTCCCGGGACATGGTCTGGGCGCTAAACAACATTAACGAGTTTTATGCCCACGAAAGTTGTGGCCAGTGCACCCCCTGTCGCGAGGGTTCGCTCTGGATGAAAAAGATTACAGACCGCATGCTAAAAGGCGCTGGTGTCCACCAAGACACCGACACCTTGAAGGGTGTAGCGGACAATATTGCAGGTCGAACCATCTGCGCATTTGGTGAAGCCTGCGCATGGCCGACACAAAGCTTCGTTTTGAAATTTCGAGATGAATTTCTGGCAACCGCGCGAAACGGGAGCCAGGCGTCCCCCCAAGAGAAGAACGGCGGTTCTCAATGAGTGCTGAGTTGCTAAATGTTCAAATTGACGGGACCTGGTATCAATTCCCAAAGGGAACGCGTGTCATCGAAGCGTGCGCCCAAGCGGGCAAATTCGTACCGCGCTATTGTTATCACCCTAAGCTGAGCTCGCCGGGCAATTGCAGAATGTGTCTGATCGAGATGGGGCTGCCAAAGATGGGTCCGAATCGGAAGCCGGAGCTCGGCCCGGATGGCAAGCCGGTTATCAGCTGGATCCCTCGTCCGCAGATCTCCTGCGCCCAAGACGTTGCTGAAGGAATGGGGATCAAGACCGATTCGCCAATGACCCAGGAATGCCGGAAAGGGGTCATGGAATTCCTTTTGATCAACCATCCACTCGATTGCCCCATCTGCGATCAGGCAGGTGAATGTGAGCTCCAAGAATTCAGTGTGGAATATGGAAACGCGGGATCGCGTTTTCTCGAAGAAAAAGTCAAAAAACCAAAACGGATCGAGTTAGGGCCACGCGTGACCTTGGATGATGAGCGATGCATCCTTTGCTCCCGCTGCATCCGCTTCATGAAAGAGATCGCGCAAGATGACGTACTGGGGTTCGTCAGTCGCGGCAGCCATACATATCTTACCGCTTATCCCGGCCGACTGCTGGATAGCAACTATTCGCTAAACACTGTCGATATCTGCCCGGTCGGCGCGCTCACGAGCACCGATTTCCGGTTCAAGATGCGAGTATGGTTCTTGAAAGAGACAAAAAGCATCTGCACCAGCTGCGCGACTGGTTGCAACACAATCATTGGCAGCCGCCAGGATATCGTTTATCGGCAGACACCGCGAGAGAATGACGAGGTTAATTCTTGCTGGATGTGTGACGCTGGCCGGCTGAATTTTCATTATCTCAACGCGGAAAACCGGCTGCGAACCCCGCAGGCTCGGCAGAGCACTGGATTGGCAGACACATCTTGGCCGGATGCGTTGGCTAGGGCGGGCGAATCGTTAAAGGCGTTCAAAGGGGAAGAAATCGCTGTCATCGCTTCCGCGCGGATGACGAACGAAGAGCTCTGGATGGCGAAGCGCTTGATCGACGCGCTCGGAACAAGCGAGTTCGACGTCGTGCCGCGCACTGGCGAGGCCGATAAGCTGCTCGTAAGTGCTGATCGCAACCCAAATACACATGGTGCGCAACTCATCGGGGTTACCGGCAGCACGCCGGGTGCGCGCCTGTCCGAAATTGCTGAAAAGATCCGTTCCGGCGCGGTCAAAGCGGTTATAACGTTTGGCGAAGACCTCAGCCGGGCAGGTCTATCGCCTTCAGACATCAGCAAGCTTTCTGCTCTGATCGCGGTAGATATTCTGCCAAACGAAACGACTCAACACGCCACAGTCGTCTTGCCTGGATCGGGTTTTGCAGAAAAACGTGGCTCAATGGTTAACGGCAAAGGACGATTGCAGCGATTAAACCGAGCGATTCGACCTCCGGGCCAAGCTCGAGACGATTGGGAAATCATAAGGGATTTGATTCAGGCAATCGGTTCCGAATCGAATGGAGTCTATCTGATCGAGGACGTCTTCAAGCAGATAGCTCAAGCTGTCCCCGATATGAACGGTCTTTCTTTGAGCAAGATCGGTGACCAAGGCGTGAGTCTGGTGGCAAAGGAGGCGCAAACGGCATGAACGTGTCCCAAGTGGCTCGTCAGGGGTTGAGGTCGCCCCGCACCAGTTTAGGGTCCAATCGGTTCTCCTATGGCACGCGCCGGCTTCAAACTGGTGCGGGGCGACCTGAACCCACGGCGATAAATCCATGAACGAACTGCTTTTCATCGTCTTGATGTCGCTGGTGAAGGGGCTTGGCCTTCTTTTTCTGGTCATTCTGCCGCTGGTTTCCTACACGGTGTACGCTGAGCGCAAGGTCGGCGCTTATATCCAGGACCGGGTCGGGCCGAACCGGGTCGGGCTCCCGCTGACGCTGCTAGGATTCAAGAAAGACCTTCCGTTATGGGGCTTGGTTCAGCCATTCGCTGATGTTTTCAAACTGTTGCTGAAGGAAGACTTCACTCCCGCCCACGTAAACAAAGTTTACTACTGGCTCGCGCCGGCCTGCGCGATGGCGCCCTCGATCATGGCGCTGGCGGTTGTGCCTTTCGGTAGCACTCTGCTCGGTCAACCGATGGTGATTGCCAATGCGAACATCGGTATTCTCTGGGTGTTCGCTGTCTCGTCGCTGGGCGTCTACGGAATCGTACTAGCCGGCTGGTCATCAAATTCCAAGTATCCATTCTTAGGGGGTATCCGTTCGAGCTCGCAGATGATTTCGTACGAGTTGTCGCTCGCCTTGTCCGTGATCCCGATCTTCCTGATTTGCGGCACACTCAATCTGCCTGCGATCGTACAATACCAGATCGAGCATGGCTGGTTGATCTCGCCTATCTGGATCAAGGGAGTCAGCCTCGTCCCGCTGCATTTTGATTTTCAGGAGGTCCTCCACTCTTTCGATCTGCTGAAACTGATTTTGTGGATCCCGTTAGTCATTTCTTTCGTTGTTTTCACGGTCTCTATGTTCGCTGAAACGAATCGGTTACCGTTCGATCTACCTGAATCAGAGACCGAGCTAGTGGGAGGCTACCACACGGAATATTCCTCGATGAAATTCGCGCTGTTCTTCCTCGGAGAATATGCGGCAATGATCGTCGGTTCTTCGGTCATTGTGACACTCTTTTTCGGCGGCTGGCATATCCCGCTTTTGCCAACAACTATTGCGGAGCCGTACTCATTCTGGGGGATCGTGCTGGGGCTCGCACATATCGCAGCATTCTTCGCGAAGGTCGCTGTACTTCTTTTTTTGTTTATTTGGGTGAGATTTACACTGCCGCGGTTTCGGTACGATCAGTTGATGAAACTCGGTTGGTATTTCTTTATCGAAATCGCGCTGGTAAACGTATTTCTGGCTGCATTGATTCTAGCTATTGTGCCGAAATGAGGAACTCGCATGGCCTATACCGTTGATCGCCCTAAACTTTCTTTTTCGGAGAAGATTTATCTACCCGCGGTCTTGACCGGACTCGGCATCACGATCCGACATTTCTTCGACATTCTGACCGGCAAAAAGAAGGTGACAATGCAGTATCCAGAGGAAAAATGGGATACTCATTTGCCTTCTTATTACCGGGGAGCTCCAACCCTGGTCAAAGATGAGCATGGCAAAGAACGCTGCGTAGCATGCCAGCTTTGCGAGTTCATCTGTCCACCGCGCGCCATTACGATTCACCCGGGGGAAATCCCGGCGAACGATCGCTGGCGGAAAGTGGAAAAATATCCAGAGAAATTCGAGATCGATATGATCCGATGCATCTACTGCGGTCTTTGCGAAGAAGTTTGTCCGGAGCAAGCGATCTTCTTGCGCAAAGATTATGCGATCACCGGACTGACTCGCGCAGAGATGGTGCACGACAAACAAAAGCTTTATGAACTAGGCGGCGTGATGACCGGCCTGGTTTACAAATGGAACGAGAAAAAATAGGTAGCCGTTCGAACCGAAAGCTGAAAGCCGACCTCTCCAGCTTAGTCTTCTCCTTCGCTAAAACTGCGGAGGAGACGTTGGCGGAGTCGGAAAACCGGTAACTGGAAATGTCCCCTTTTCTCTTTTGGATCTTTGTCGCGATCATGCTGGTGTTTGCGATTGGCGTGATCGCGAACCGCAGTCCGGTTGCAAGCGCTTTGAGCCTGGTAGTGTCTTTTCTGGCTCTAGCAGGGCTATACGTCTCGCTCGACGCCTTCTTTCTGGGAGCGATACAGGTTCTTGTTTATGGAGGCGCAGTGATGGTGCTTTTCCTGTTCATCATCATGTTGCTTGATCTGAAAGCTGAAAGGATGCGCAAGGTAAATTCTGCGGCCGTGTTGGGTGGCCTGGTTGTGATTCTGCTTTTCGTCAAAATCTTGTTTGATGTCAGTTACGGGTTCCAGGGAGGTGTTGCGCAATTTCCGGCGCTCACACAGACACCTCAAGGGGATGCGTGGTACATCGGAATGACGCTTTTCCGGCAGTACAATCTGCCGCTGCAGGTAGTGGGGACCTTGATTCTGGTGGCTTCGATCGGGGTGGTGATACTCAGCAAACGTGAACTGAAATAGCAATGGTGACCTTAAACGATTATCTGATTGCGAGTGGCCTGCTGTTTGCGGTCGGGTTCGCTGGCGTCTTGCTTCGAAGGAATATTATTATCATTTTCATGGCGCTGGAGCTGATGCTTAACGCTGCCAATCTCTCCTTGGTTGGATTCTCCAGGTACAACGTCCAGAATGGACTGCCAGACTACAACGCACAGGTGTTGGTGTTCTTCATCATCACAGTGGCCGCTGCCGAGGTAGCAGTCGGGTTAGCAATTATCGTGGCGCTCTTCCGGGCCAAACAAACAACACACTTGGAAGATCTCAATACGCTGAAGTTCTGACCCGATGAACGCTGCGCCCTGGATAATCCTTTTCAGTCCGTTGATTGGTGCGGCCATGATTGTATTGGCAACGGAGAAATTCAAAAGGATCAGCTCTTACATATCCGTCGCCGCGGTGGCCATCTCATTCGTGCTGAGCGTTTCAGTCTTCAGAGGTGAAGATGGTTCAGCAGGCTTTACCTGGATCGATCTTGGGAGTTTTCAGGTCAAAATTGGATACGTCATCAATGAATTGACAAAGCTGATGCTGCTGGTGGTTTCGGGGGTCGGCCTGCTCATTCACATTTATTCGATCGGATACATGGCAGAAGACAAAGGGCGCTCGCGTTATTTCGCGGGTTTGTCGCTCTTCATGTTCTCGATGCTCGGCATCGTGCTCGCGAACAACTTCATCATGATGTTCATCTTCTGGGAGTTGGTTGGTGTCAGCTCTTACATCCTGATCGGACATTGGTTTGAGCGATCTTCGGCCGCGGATGCCGCAAACAAAGCTTTCCTGGTGAACCGGCTTGGCGATTTCGGGTTCATGCTCGGAATTCTTTTGGTCTGGAACACGACCGGCAGTGTGATGTTCGATGAGATCGGCCAACGCTGGACTAGTTCCGCGACGAGCCCTCTCGTTCTCACGCTGGCTCCACTGTTGATCTTCTGTGGAGCGGTGGGCAAATCTGCACAGTTCCCACTCCATGTGTGGTTGCCGGATGCTATGGAGGGCCCTACACCGGTTTCAGCGTTGATCCATGCTGCCACCATGGTGGCTGCAGGCGTGTTCATGCTCGCGCGGACCTTTTTCCTTTTCGTGCCTTCGGTCACGGCCCTCAATGTGGTGCTTTGGATTGGCCTGCTGACTTCGTTGCTCGCTGCTCTGATGGCAACGCAGCAGGATGATATCAAACGCGTCCTCGCATACTCGACTCTTTCGCAACTCGCACTCATGATCGCGGCGATGGGCCTTGAGGCGCCCCAGGCGGGAATGTTCCACCTGTTCACCCATGCCTCGTTCAAGGCCCTGCTATTTCTAGGCGCGGGTTCGGTAATCATCGGTTTGCACCATGAACAGAACATTTGGCAGATGGGTGGCCTCAGGCAAAAGATGCCGGTCACGTTCTGGACATTCTTGGTCGGAACGCTGGCGTTGATCGGATGTCCGCCATTTGCCGGGTTTTGGAGTAAAGACGGTATTCTAGCGGCGGCACTAGGTCACCAGAATATCCCGGCGTTTATCGCCATCGCATGCGTGACATTTCTGACCGCCTACTATATGTCGCGGCTGTTCGTGGTGACTTTCTTTGGCGAGACGCGATCCGATACTGCGGCCCATGCGCACGAGTCGCCAATGGTAATGACGATTCCTTTGGTGCTTTTGGCGATTCCCTCCACAATCGCCGGGTTCCCGGCTGTAGTTTCCATTTTTTACAAAGTACCCGAGCACGAAGGCGCGGTGGCAGCCGTGGTAGTATCGTCAATCGCTTTTCTCACCGGCGCGATTTCGGGTTTCTTATTGTACAGAGAAAAAGCGAAAGACCCGATCGATATCCCGCTTTTCGAGAATCGATTCTATATCGATCAAATGTACGAGGTTCTCGTCAAATGGACTCAGGATCTGTTGGCGAACGTCTCGGGATTTGTTGATCGCTGGATCATTGACGGAGGGTTCGTTCGTGGCACTGGGCGTGCGGCGTGGGGTTTTGGTTTTGCGTTGCGATTCCTGCAGATCGGGAATCTGCAAGCGTACGCGTTTCTGTTTGGAGTGGGTGTAGTCCTGCTCCTGTATTTCATCTTGTTCGGCGCATCATGAACGTGAGGAATTTAACTAACGACGGTCGACTACCTATCGACGTCATCTGAAATGAATTTCCTGATCCATTTAACGTATCTCGCGCCGTTGCTCGCAGGCATTGGGATTCTGCTTGGATTGCCCGCACGCAGAACGGCGATTGGCGCGAGTATCGTAGCATTGATCTCAGCCGTGATCGTCTTTGTCAGTTACAATCGCGGAGCCGGTGGATATCAATTTGTCGGCACCCTTTTCGAAGTCGTTGGCGCGCCGGTTAGACTCGCGGTTGGCGTCGACGGCTTGAACGCCACGATGTTGTTGCTAACCTCGATCGTCGCAGTCGCAGCGACCTGGATCGCTCCAGAGGTCGAGGATGGCAGGAACCGATACTATGCTTGTGTATTGTTTATTGCCGCTGGAGCGGCTGGGGCTTTTGCGTCGCTCGATCTGTTCTTCTTCTACGCGTTCCACGAGCTAGCGCTGATACCAACATTTCTGATGATTGGCATCTGGGGGACGGGCAATCGGCAGAGCGCTGCGTGGAAGATTACTATCTACCTTTCGGTAGGAAGCATCATCCTTTTAGTCGGGTTGATTGGCCTCTATCTGATGCCTCCGCCGGACCAGCGAACATTCGATATCGCTAAACTCCAGCAGATGGCAAGCTCCGGGGTATTTGACGGCCCGGGATCGAAGGGGATCTATCTCCTTTTGTTGATTGGCTTCGGGATCCTCGTTTCATTGTTTCCGTTTCATACCTGGGCACCGCAAGCTTACGCGTCTGCTCCAGTGCCGGTTGCGATGTTGCACGCCGGCGTGCTCAAGAAATTCGGTTTGTATGGTCTCTTAAGAGTCGCGCTTCCACTCATGCCGCAGGCAGCGGATCACTGGACTTGGCTTCTGTTGCTTTTACTTATCGGGAATATTCTTTATGTAGGGCTTGCGACGATATCTCAAAGACAGTTGGATCTGACCCTCGGGTATTCCAGCGTCATGCACATGGGCTATGTTTTTCTCGGAATCGCCAGTTTCAATGTTATCGGGATCAATGGCGCCGCGCTGCTAATGCTGGCGCACGGATTGTCGATCGCTGCTCTGTTCGCGATGAGTGGCGAATTGCGGAAACAGACCGGGACGCTCGACTACAAAGATCTGGGAGGATTGGCAAACAGCATGCCAACCCTCTGTTTCTTATTTGGATTGGCTACATTCGCATCAATTGGTTTACCTGGATTCGCCAATTTCGCGTCGGAACTGCTTGTATTCTTTGGGGCGTTCCACCATCCCGGCAGAATGTCGTTCCGGATCGCAACGGTAATCGCGCTTTGGGGAGTAGTGATCTCTACGGTTTACATGCTGCGGGCTTATCGAGCAATTTTTATGGGTGAACGCCAAACCCGATGGCAGTCAGTACGCGATGTTCCGCTCGGACCAGGCTGGGCCATCATCTTTCTTTTGGCGGCTCTGCTGGTCGTTGGCTTCGCTCCTCGGCTCATTCTGGATGCGATTGAACCCGCTGTTCGACTTTTTGCGAAATGACAATCCCTTCGATTCTCCTTGAAGTGTTGGTTTTGCTCCTCGGCGTCGTCTTGCTGCTGCTGGAGTCGTTCGCGGAGAAGGTGGACAGAAAGTGGTTTGCGATCACCGGAATTGGCGGACTGGCGATCGTCTTAATCCTTCTCCAACTTTCTGTTCCCAGCGCAAGTGGCATGGCAGCTTACGTCACCGACGCGCCTGCTTTGTTTTTCAAAAAGTTTGTCGTGCTCACCACGATCATCGTCCTGATCATGTCGATCGACTATTCCGGCACGATTCGACGCTTCGTTTCCGGGGTAACCGGGCACGCCGGTCTCGGCGAATTTTATGCCATACCTGTTTTGACTTGTGCAGGAATGATGTGGATGGCTTCCGCAGTCGATTTCATTTTGATCTTTGTCTCTTTGGAACTTGTGACGATTTCGTTCTACGTCCTGGTTTCTTATACTCGTCGAAACGCGAGCTCGTTGGAAGCTGGAGTCAAATATCTGATCCTTGGGGCACTCTCCACCGGTTTCTTCGTTTACGGCGTAACTTGGATTTACGGCGTAACGAAGCAGACGAACCTTGCTGAGATCGCCAAAGCGCTGCCTTCCGTTCCGCCCCAAAACCACACAGCGCTTTTGTTTGGCACGCTCCTGGTTCTGGTCGGCCTTGGGTTCAAAGTAGCGGCGGCACCCTTTCAGTTCTGGGTTCCAGACGTGTATCAGGGCGCGCCGACCCCGATAACAGCGTTCTTGTCGGTCGGCTCAAAGGCAGTCGGATTTATCGTTCTGTTGAGAGTGGTGATGGCGCTTCAAGCGGTGCCGGCAATCGGTGAGAAAGTGATTGTTGGCCTGATTCTCCTGGCAGCCGCGACACTGTTATATGGAAACTTGGCAGCGTTGCCGCAAACGAACTTTAAACGGCTGCTAGCCTATTCCAGCATTGGGCACGCAGGATATATCCTGATGGCTGTCGCGGGAATCACTGCATTGGACTCTTCGCAGGCGGTGTTCGTTTACCTGGCTGCGTACCTTTTGATGACGTTGCTCTCTTTCCTCGTTCTAGTCATTGTCGCGACCCACAGCGATGGCGATGACATCGTCCACTTTAATGGTTTGGCTAAACGGTCTCCTTTTCTGGCATTCAGCCTGTTGGTGGCAATGATGTCTTTGGCAGGTGTGCCGTTGACCGCCGGATTTCTCGGTAAGTTCCTGGTATTCAAAGTGGCATACGAAAGCCATCTGTGGCTTTTGATAGCGCTCGGCATCGTCACTGTCGGCTGCGGATTTTATTTCTATCTGAAAGTTGTGCGCGCGATGTACTGGCAGGCTCCAAGCGGGAGTGCTGCTGCGATTCCGGTCAGCAAGTTGACCTTTGTAACAATCACGGTGCTGGTGGTGCTGACCTTTGCTGTCGGCGTGTTTCCGGCAATTGTGTTGGGATTGGCGCAATAGCGGATTGGCGCAATAGCGGATTGGTTCACCGTGGGTTTAGGTCGCGCGGCAGCGCGACCTGAAAGCTCGCTATTCAAAAATCGATCCCAATCTTTAGTCGCACTTCGTTCCGAACTTGTTCTCCGAGGTGAAGCTGACTCGATCCTGAGCTGTCGGTCGGTGCACCGACAGCCTGAGGTAACCAGGTCAGAGTTGCCCACCAGCGTTGGGTCGCGTAGTGAAGCGTCGGACCAAAAAATAACGCCCAATGACCTTGGTTGTGAATGTTCACCCCTTCAAATTCGGTGTGATATAGCCCCTCGATACCCACGAACCAGCCGGGCGCCACGCGATACGAGACTCCGCCGGAGATGTCCCAAAGCATATTGTTGGTAAAGGATTGACCGTGAGATGGCCGCGGGCGTTCCCACTCAAATTCCGTCCCGATGTTCAACGCCGTGATTAACTGATCGTCGAGAAAGTCCTTCTGCAAGATCACTTTCCCGGCTAACTCCAACTCGAGGTCTTTATCTCCCGACACGCTGTTCGCTAATTTGTATTCGGGCTCCACAAGGAAGGCTAAACCAACTGCGTCCTTTAACGGATTCAGCAACATGTATTTGAATTCCACTTCGTTTCCCTGGTAAGAAAACCGATTCCGGTGCTTTGCAACGTCGCTGCCCGTGTCCTCTAGTGGCCCGCCGGAAAATCGGTGATAAACCTCGTTGACGTAGACTCCTACCTGGAGGCGGTCTGTTATGCCATATTCGATTTCCTGCTTAAAGTCGTAGGCAGAATAGACTCCTTTCCCTTTGCCGAACCGGCCGGTAGTCCAACTATACGCTTCCACCTTGCCTTGCGGCAGGACCTCCGCGCCATAACTGTAACCAAAATAATTCTCGTCCGCCTCGGCGATTGTCGGTCCGCCAAACATCAGATAGGATGCTGCGATTGTCGCGATGATCCCGTGGGCAACTGTGACATTTCTCATCGAGACTCGGACCTAACACACAAAGGACCATTTTGCTGGCGCGCGCTTGCGATTCTTTGGCGGTGAATTGCGGCGGCACGCGTCCGTTCGTTGAGTTTGGACGGCGGGCCGCCAATAACGTGCCGGCTATACTCGATCAATGCGGCAGGAATAGCATCCAGGCCTCGCGTTATGGACATGGAGGTACACAGTCTTTTTGTCGGAGAACAAACGTTGAATCACCTGATCGAGGTCAGCGCTAGCGACGACGTCGGCCGCTACAAGCATGTCGTTTTTGTCATAGGCTCTTACTGAAAACAATCGTCCAGGCACGCGAAGGACATCAGGAAACTCGTTCTTTCTCGAATAGGTTTCAGTAGCTGACTCCCGCACGAAGATCGGGCCGGCGCTCCGATACGGAGAATCTCCGGCCAAATGTTCGAAATTGAACAAGAAAACCGTTTCGCCTACCTCGGCATCCTTCAGGCTAACTCTGCAAGGGAAACCGGGCTTCGTGTCCGCAACGACGCGAATGGCTCTGCGTTTTTTTAGTTCGTCGTCCGGCAATTGGCGAAACTCGTCGACGACATATGCAGGTATACCGGAGACTTGGAAAGGATGAGAGGGCTCGTTGTCCATTCAGTACAGTCGACCCCGATTCCTAAATCGTCTCGCCGTTTTCGGACTTACAATAACTCTAGGGCGGAATGCGTGCGCCATAGCCGAGCTCCATGGTCGCGAACGCATAAACTACACGACCCTGCTGAGACGAGTATGCCTCGATCAGCAGGGTCGTTTGATTGCGCGATATCCTACTCCTTTACCGCAAATCGGCTACATCATTAGAGCTGCTGGCGGCTTTCACGCTTTTGAGCAGTTCTTTTCGATTCTTTCGCAAGTTCGCTCCGCTGCGTTCGACTGGATAAGGAACCCCATCTCCCATGACTCCAGCCCAGATGATTCGGTTGTACTTGGCGACGTCGCCCAGATGGTCTTCTTGCCGGAAATCAAACCCCTTTGTGACTTCTGCCCAATACTTATCATCGTGAAGCGGTTTCATTTTCGTTTTATAGGACGCAAACTCCGATTTCGGAATAGGAAGCTGGGTGTTCGCCAGCAGCGGCGAAGGCACGGCTTTGTAAGTCCATTCACGCTGATCTAAATCGAAGAGCGCCGTCATCGGCCGCCGTGTCGCCGTGTTGATATTTACATGCTCAACACCCAACAGATCTTCGATTGTTCGAACCACACTGACCGTGGTGTAGCGCTTCGAAACAACTGGTCCATGTTTTACATAAGGACCCGCAACGAAAAATGTGGATCGATGGGAATCCATATGATCCGCGCCATCTTGGGCGTCGTCTTCCAGCACAAAAATCAGCGTGTTGTATTTGTACTGGCTGTGAGCGACACGCTCCACCAGCTTGCCAAGAGCATAATCGTTCTCGGCTTGCTGGATTTCCGGGGTATTTGTCCCGTCCAATGACGTGGAGTAGCTGCCGGTGTGATTCCGCGGGAACCGAACAAGCTCAATGTCCGGTAACCCTCCGTTTTGATCGAATTGGTTGAACTCACGTTCCCATTCCCATTCCCGATAAAAATCCGGCATCGCCATGTCGAATCCGCGGAAGTATGGATCGGTGAGATTTTTCAGCTCCGGATCCGCGATCGAGACAACAGTAAGACCCTTCGTCGCAGGATACTTCTCTAGCGGAACTGATGTGTATGGAGGAGGGAGCGAGTAGATCGCCAGATCCGCAAAAACTCCGTACTTCCGCAACGAATGCCCTGCGGCGAGCGCTGCGCTCCAGACGTATCCGTGCTGCTTGGCGTCCTGTCCTGGCCCATCGGGCGCCGCAACGTTGCCTGTTCCCGGCAAAATATCCGGATCTGTCGGATTAGCGGGATCATGGGCGACACGTTCTTGTACAGTGGCGAGCCCAACATTGATATTCCGGTTTGACCCTTCTGTTTCGTAGTCTGTACCACGGCCCGAATAATTCAGCGGAACGGATTTCGTTTCAAAATCGCTCTCTCGAGCGCCGGTGGTCCATGCCCAACCATTCGCACTCACGTCACCAGATACGAAGAAATTATCTTCGTCGACAAAACTCTGGGCGATACGATGCGCATTCGGCGTAATCGGCTCCCCGAATTCAGCGAGCGAAGGATCGCCATTACCGCGATCCAGGTCACCGAGCAGTTGGTCGTACGTCCTATTTTCCCGAATAACATAGATCACATGCTTGATTCGGTGTCTCAGTTCGCGCATCAATCGAGCGTCTTGCGAGCGCGGCTTCGAAATGATCCCGTTATTCGCCAGTACGGTTTCGGTGAGTTCCTCAAAAGACTCAGAGTCAGGTATCGGAAAACTGAGCAATGAAGATTTTTCAAGATCTTCGACGTATTGGTTGTGGGCTGCTCGCGTCGGTGAGGTTTTGGGGAACCAGGTTGGATTTGGTCCTGTGGGGCTCTTGCCGTTAACAACGTAAAGATAGCTCCCGTCCTGACTCAGTGTTACCGCGTTGGGATAGTATCCAGTTGGGAACAAAGCCTTGACGCGCGGCTGATCCCCCCGCAAATCGATCATCGCTACTGCGTTCGCTCCGCCGTTGGTCACGAAAAGGAGCGATTCATCGGGCGACAGCGCAAGACTGTTCGGCGAAACACCATGATATTTGCCTAGACCCGCTACCACTTTCTCCGGTCCGGTGGTTTTTACCGTGCTGGTAATCTGATTTGAACTGGTGTCGATTAAGGCGATCCGGTCTGCGTTATCTTCTGCTACGAGTAAACGGGCCTGGCTTTTGTCCAGGATCATTTTGGTTGGGTTACCCTCGACTTTTATTCGCGTCTTGATCGCAGGGGTTGCGCCCGAAACGTCGATAACGACGATTTCGCGATCACGGAGACTGGAAACGTAGACCGTGTCGCTGCCTTTAAAAACCACCCAAAATGGATACTCGCCACCAGGCACACCGGATTGAGTCGGATCATTCTTTCCAGGTCGCAGATCCAGCTCTGCGGCAATCGTTCGCGCTGCGGTGTTTATGATACTGATCGAGTCGTTGTACATGTTGGCAACGACTAGCTTGGTTCCGTCGCCGCTCACCGCGATACCGGCCGCTACGGGACCGTCAGTTTGAAGCACGCCGGTTTTATGGCCAAGGACAATCGGCGTACCTGTTTCCGCCCATGTGCCGTCCGGTTGAATTTCGAAAGTGTGAATATTGTCGTCTTTGCCGCCCGCGACATAAAAAGTCTGCCCGCTCGGATCAAAAGCGATTCCGGAATCGGTATTGGGAACCGCTAACACCTGCTTTCCGATCGGCTTAGCGTTCCCGCTGACGTCATAGACGAAGACGTACTGGTTTGTTACGACTGTCTTACCTTGGCTGTCGTGCCAGAGGTTGTATCCGCTCGTCAGAACCAAAAGCGTTTTGCCGTCCGGGCTAAGGACTGAGCTAATCCCGCCACTCGCAACGAAGTCGGGATATTGCGCGAGCCCTGCGTTAAGGTACTGAAGATCGGCTCTTGGAGCCGCGGTTGGAGTTATTCTCTGACCGGACGAAACGTAAACGCTCTGATTATCATTTTCGTCTTCATCATCAATCGCTCGTGCAGAAACGTTCAGCGCGAGCATCGCTGTTGCGGCAAAAACGACGCCGCGAGGGAAACAGAATCGATTAGGCATGATTTTCCTTCCATGTGAATTTTGACGCAAGTTACCTGCCCCGAAAGAGATCCTTGGTCACGGATCGATTTGTGAAAAGATCGTCACTCTTAAGTCACCGTTAAGATAGCGATTGCGCGGCCCCAACGAGCGCAAAGCTGCACGCCGCTAACCCTTTCTTCGGCGGACAGTTATCTTCGAATCGATCCATCTGAGAATCGATCTCTCCCCTCAACTCCCGGGTCTGTCCCCTTTTTCCACGGGCCGACCCGGCCTAGGATTTCAAATCGGTCTGTCCCTCTTTTTGATCACATTCTCTTTCCGGACCCGCCCTGTTTCTTGCAATTCCATGACGCCTACCAGACCGAAACCCGTAGACTTTAAACGGACCTGTCCTTTCTCGCCTCAATTACCCGCGCAACCGGGTCTGTCCCCTTTTCCCAGCCCCGACCAACAATCACTGGACCTGCCGCGGTGCGGCCTAAACCCTCAATCGGACCTGTCCCCATTTCCTGCCTCTCAATCGGACCCGTCCCCATTTCCTGCCTCAATCGCTCAATCGGACCTGTCCCCATTTCCTGCCTCTCGCGCAGACGAGCCGGAACTCGAATCCTCGCCCGCGCAACGGGGTCCGTCCCCCTTTTTCTGGCCCCGAGCAACATCGCTAGACCCGCCGCCTGGCCGCCTAAAACCCCGAATCGGACCTGTCCCCGTTTTGAAGGGGTCTGTCCCCGTTTGAAGGGGCAGGAGACTTCGGCGTTCCGGAATGGTTCGGCTGGGGGGTTAGGGTTGGGTTTTGGGCTTGGGGGCGGGCCGGGACTGGAGGGATGTTTAGGTGTCAGCGAGAGGCTGAGTTTTTGGTGCGCTGTCCAGGGAGCGGTGGCGGGGGTTTTTGGGTTGAAAAAGAATTGGGGAACATCCAGGTTGCTCCCTCTTATGTTGGAGACGCTTCGTAAAAGGCAGCGGTCGGTGCTGCTGCTGATCACTGTGATTGTTATCGTTGCTTTCGCCTGGTGGGGTAACCCGGCCAATCGGACGCGCGGGGGGCCAGAAGGGGTGGTTGCGAAAATCTATGGACGTTCCGTAACGGCCGGCGAATTGCAGAAAGCTGCCAGCGGACTGCCGATCGCCGCTTCTCTGGGGATGATGGATATGGCGGGACCGCTGACAGGTGGTAGTCGTTCTCGGCAGGAAGCGACCGAGAATTATGCCTGGAATCTGATCGTGATGCGGGACGCGGCAAAGCGATTAGAGATAGCACCGACTATTGAGCAAATTCGAGAGGCAGAAAAGGCCATCCCGGAGCTCCAAACAAACAATCAATTCGACCCGGCAAAATATCGCCAGATCGTAGACGGTTACCTGAAAAGCCAAGGTCTGACCGCTGCGGATCTTGACGATGTGGTAGCGGATCATCTCCGATTCACTGCGTTGAGCAAATTGGTTACGGGAAGTTCCCCTTTCCCGGAGGCGATGTTCCGTAAAGAGTTCGCACAGCAGTTCCAGAAGATGTCTTTGGCCATTATCCGATTCAAGAATGCTGATTTTGAATCCACCGTTCAGGTTTCCGATGATGAAGCGAAGAAGTTTTACGAAGAACGCAAAGGCACGTTCCAGTCACCGGAAAAGCGGCAGGTTGAGTTAGTTTCGCTGACGCTTCCGGAAGATCAAAAGAAGTTGCCGGAGGATCAGAAACTCACAGCGAAGAAACCTCTCTCCGAGAAAGCTGACGCGTTCGATCAGATTGCTTTGCAAGATCCGAAAGCCTTCGAGCAAGCCGCGAAAGACAAAGGGCTAGAGGTTCAAAAGACTGATTTCTTCACCCAAACAACGCCAGATAAAGCGCTGTTGGTCGATCCGGCACTGTTGAAGCAGGCTTTCAATTTAACCAACGAAAATCCGGTGAGCGATGTCATCGAAGGTTCGGACGGATATTACGTATTGAAGCTTGTGCAAATTGAGCCGAGCAAACAGCTGACCTTCGAAGAAGCAAAGGATCAGGTGATAGCTCAGCTGAAGAGCGAAAAGGTCGCAGCAGCCCAGCAGGCGAAAGCGAAGGAGGTTCGAGACAAGATCACGTCGGACAAAGAGACGGATTTTGTTAAGGCTGCAGAGAAAGCCGGGTACAAACCAGAAACTCCCGCTCCGTTTGCGCTCGGTGACGAAAACGCGGACCGAAATCTGCGAATCTCGCTGCTAATGAACAAGGTCGACCTCGACGAAGGAGTGACATCGAAACTGGTCACCGATCAGAGCGGAGGGTTCATTGTGCACGTCATCAAGAAGGATCCTATCGACGAAACGAAGTACGAAGAATATAAGAAAACGGAATATGGCCAAGCGAACGATCAGTACGCTGGAGCGATGTTCTCGGAATGGCTGAAAGTGGAGCAACAGCGAGCTGGTGTTCCACTCTCAAGACAGGGACGAAACGGGTAAGCTCGATCGCGAACCCTCGAGGAGGAGAACGAGGAATCGGAAAAATGAAGGTCTACGCCAGCTATGCCTCTTGATCCAAAAGTTGAAGCTTTATTTGACGATGCCAACGGTGATCTGGCGATCGGCGAGCTGCCGGCCGCGATCGAGAAATATCGTCAATGTGTTGAGATAGCGCCGGATTTTTTCGATGGTTGGCACGCGCTAGGGATGGCGTTGATGAAGAATGGAAACTATCCCGAGGCAATTGAGGCAGGTAAAAAATCCGTCGAGCTGCGTCCCAACGACCAGTTAGCGTGGTCAAGTCTCTCCTTGTTTTACGTGCGGAACAATCAGATCAAAGAAGCCGAAGCGGCAGGTACCAAGGCCCGGATTCTCTCATGGGGCGGTAAAATCGCTAAGGAGGAGGATCCTTGAAATATCTTATCACCACAGCCATTGACTACACGAATGGCGACCCTCACATCGGGCACGCATACGAAAAGATTTTGGCCGACGTTCTTGCGAGGTACAATCGAACGTTTCGCGGCCCGACGTTCTTCTTAACCGGCGTAGATCAACATGGACAAAAGGTTCAGCAAGCCGCTGAGAAAGAGGGTTTGCAGCCAATGGAATTTGCGGGACGCCTCTCGCAGAAATTTTTGAATCTCTGGCGCAAGCTGGGAATTCAATACGATGGATGGGCAGCGACAACTGATCCTCGCCATAAGCGCGCAGTTCAAAAGGTTCTCCAATCGCTCCACGACAAAGGCGAGCTGTATAAGCAGAAATACTCCGGTTACTACAGCGTGCGTCAGGAACAATTCCTAACGGACAAAGAGCGCGACGCGAGCGGAGAGTTCGGTCCGGAATGGGGCGAAGTCATTTTCTTTGAAGAAGAGAACTGGTATTTCAAACTGGCGAAGCACAAAGACTGGCTGAAACGTTTCGTCGAGAATCGAACGGATTTTGTCGTTCCGGCTTTTCGTCGGACCGAACTGTTGAACGCGATCGACCGAATCTCCGGGGACCTCTCGGTATCAAGACCAAAAGAGCGTTTATCCTGGGGGATAGAATTTCCGTTTGATCCTGATTTTGTGACCTACGTCTGGTTTGATGCGCTGTTAAACTACGTGACGTTCTCTGGTTACCTGAGCGACGAAGGCTCAAATTTGCCAGACTTCAGCGAGCTCTGGCCACCGGGAGTGCAGGTCATTGGAAAAGACATTCTGGTTCCGGCCCACGGCATCTACTGGCCGATTATGCTCCATGCTATGGGTTTTGCAGACGACCAGATGCCCCGATTGCTGGTTCACGGCTGGTGGAATGCTGCCGGCTCCAAGATGAGCAAAAGCACCGGAAACGTCATCGACCCCGATCTGCTGGCGGACCGATACGGCGTCGATGCATTACGCTACTATCTGATGCGAGATATGGTTATAGGCCAAGACGCAGATTTCTATGAGGACCGGCTGCGCCTACGTTATAACACCGATCTGGCCAACGACCTGGGGAACCTGGTCAATCGCACGATCAGCATGAGCCAACGCTATCGCTCGGGCAAACTAAGCCTGTCTGCGGTAAATGATGCAGATCTGACCGCAATCCGAGATCTGGCAAACTCGGTGATCGATCGGTATCACAAAAGCTTCGGTGAATTCCAAGTTCATGCTGCACTCGAGGCGACCTGGGAACTGGTGACACGAGCCAACGGTCTGGTCGAACAGAAAGCTCCTTGGAAACTTGCAAAAGACCCGGCGCAATCGGAGCGCTTAGACGGCCTGCTTTACACATTGGCGGAAACGGTGCGGGTGCTGGCGCTGCTGGTAAGCCCGGTTGTGCCGGCGGCGAGCGAAAAGATTCTCGATCAACTCCAGGCAAGCGATCTGCGGAGGCTTGAGTGGGGAGCGCTTCAAGATGGTCACCAATTGGGGGCTCCTTCGCCGATCTTTCCGAGGGCAGAGTAGATAAGACGAATAGGAAGGATAGGACGAATGAGACGTATAGGACCAATGGGACAACTGTGGCGCCTGCAAACACGACACTGACTACGGCCCGATTACGGTTGCGGCATTGGCGCGAGGAGGATTTGTCGGCGTTCGCAGCGATGAATGCTGATCCGCGCGTGATGGAGTTTCTGCCGAAGCTATTGAATCGAGCGGAGAGCGACGCCTTGGCAGAACGGATTTCTCGGAATTTCGCAATCCACGGGTTTGGCGCCTGGGCGATAGAAGTTCCGGGCGTCGCAGATTTCATCGGCTTCACTGGTCTGAGCGTGCCTCGCTTCGAAGCCCATTTCACTCCCTGCGTTGAAATAGGCTGGAGGCTTGCATACGACTTTTGGGGCTTTGGCTACGCGACCGAGGCGGCCCAGGCGGCGCTTGAATACGGCTTTCAAGAGATCCGCCTTGAGGAAATTGTCTCATTTACGACTTCTAAAAATCAGCGCTCGCGAAGAGTCATGGAGCGTCTTGGGATGAAGCGTTCAGAAGAAGACGATTTTCTACATCCCCTTCTAGAGGAGAGTCACCCGCTCCGTGCTCACGTGCTCTATCGAATCAGGCGTCCTGGTCCAGAATAGGAACGGAGATCCAGTGGCCTCGGCGGTCTCGGCACTCTATCGAGCCGTCGCAGCAGGATAGAGTGCCGACCGCATTCTCCGTATCAACGGTAATACCAGTGGTGACGATACCACCAGCGACGATGCCAGTAGGGGCGGTAGTAGTAAACGTACCCGCGCGGCCCCCAGTAATAGCCGGACGGATGGTATCCATCGCAATAGTATCCTGATCCGTAGTAGGGTCCGTAATATGCGGGCCCGTAATAGACCGAGACAGGGAGTGGTAGTCCGATCCCAATATGAACCCCGGCGTGAGACCGGTTAACTGTTGCGAGGCTGATAACTACGACTGCAATCAGCAAGAACAGCTTTTGCTTATTCATAGACAAGAACAAATTATTAGACGCAAGATTCTTTCCATTCATTGAACCCAGGTAGTGAGGAAAAGATTCGCCGAACAGAAAGATCGTGCTCAATGCACGGATCAAGGATTGGCGGACACCGGCTTCTTTGGCACTAACAAATGGAAAATCGCTCCCCGTTTGCTCTCGCTCTCGAGCCATATTTTGCCGCCATGAGCGTCCATCGTTGCTTTGCTGATGGCCATGCCGAGGCCGGTGCCACCTTTTTTGCCGTGCGTAACAAACGGCTCGAACATGCGTCCGCGAATTGCTTCGGGCACACCGGGACCATCGTCTTCGATTGAGATGGCAAGGTTAGGATCCGCATCTCGCATCTCGATGCGTATAGTTCCTTCCGAACCCACAGCCTCGTTGGCGTTCTTAACTATGTTCATCAAGCATCGAACGATCCGTCGTTCATCGAGCAACAGCGGGCCAACATCGTCTGACCCAACTTCCACGCGAGCTCCGGAATCGCGAATCCGTTGCAGTATTTCCTGATCTAACAATTCCAACAATCTCCTAGTTGAAGTCGGTGTAGGTCTCAGGTTTATTGTTCCGCGCGCGAAATCGAGCAGCTCCTCGGTCATGTCTACCATTCGGGTGGCAGACGCGCGGATTATTTCTGTTAGACGACGTGTGGTATCGGAAGAGGCATGGTTGCCGAGGTAATCGGCTGACGACAAAATAGCCGACATCGGGTTCTTGAAATCGTGGATGATGGAACTGACCATCGTTCCGAGCAACGACAGCCGTTCGCTCTGCAATAGCTGTTCGATGAACCGGGAGTTAGTATCTCGCAGACGCTCAACCACGACCCCCAAGAAGTTCTTCAAAAGCGTATCGGGAGCGCTTTGCATTAACTGATTGAACGTCTTCTGATCTATCTCACCGACCAGACTCGGTTCCAATGCAGTCGCGCACGCTGACCGCGGACCGTGATCGATCATCGCGAACTCTCCAAAGAAATCGTCTCGCTCAATAGTGGCGAGGCTCTCCTGTTGGCCCTGACGGCCGCTCTTCGATATCTGTACTCGTCCACGCCCCACTAGCATTAGTGTGGCGCCAAGTTCGCCTTCCCCGAAAATGACCGATCCCGGTGCGTACTCTTTTTCTCTGATCGGTATAGCGGTCAGCACGCTAGTCGGAAGGTCTCGAAATAAGCGATTGGCGACGAAAGCCTGGTTCATTGGCGTTTGGCGTTTCGCGTTCGGCGTTTGGCGTTTGGCGTTTGGCGCAACGTGGCTGATCAGATCATCATCGCCGCCGATTCCATTCGGTCGAGCTATATTTTTGCGTCTCAAGACGCCGGGCGGATTCGATCACTGCTTGGCCTGGAACGGATAGGTGGACCTCCTCACTTAGTCGCCAGGCCAATTGTTGGCCAAAATCGGGAGGGAGGTGAACTCTTTGGATGCTTCCCTGCAACAATAGACCTACCCGGTGACGCCGAATCGCTGCTCCCGCAATTTTGAGATTGTTCAGCTTCAGATCGAATTCTACTGAACGATCGAAACACGCATCCGAGCGATTCGCATCAGGTACAACAGCAATTTCCAGCGACTGGCCGTTCGATCGAATCGTTTCTGCGATGCTCTCATGGACTAAGCGATATAGGTCGCGGCTTTTCGGCAACGTTTCGTTCACCGGAAGACTCAGCGAATATGTAAAATCTTTTCCGTGCTCAACAATGCCTCCACCGGTCCAACGCCTGACAAGGTCTCGATCGGGGTACCGCTCAAAAACAACATCCCATTCTGAGAAATAGCCGAACGAGATGGATGGCCGCAGCCAGCGATAGCAACGGAGAGTTGGACGGTCGCAACTCCAGAATAATGCTTCATCCAACGCCATGTTGGAAGCGGCATCGAGCGGTCGCGCGTCACAAACGAGAGCTAGTCTTGAGAACCTCATTCCATCTTTTCTTTGGCACCGGTGCAACTATATCCGCGTCGCCCGGTGTGCATGCTTTTGCTATAGTGTTCTATTTGATAGCTACAGCGTGCTGCTAAACGACTTGATCTCACAAACATACTGGCCATGAAAATCATCGACATCGCTTTCTTCGCGTACGCAGTGAGCGATATGAAAACCGCTCGCGCATTTTACGAAGGCGTGCTTGGGCTTTCTCCAAACTCTGAATTCGACGGCTCGGGAAACGCCAATTGGGTCGAATACGACATAGGTAGTGCCACGCTCGGCATTGGTTGCGCACCAGGAATGTTCGACCCTTCGCCAAAAGGCGCTTCGGCCGCTCTCGAAGTGGATGACTTCGATGCGGCTCTGAAGACAGTGAAGGAAAACAATGTACCAATCGTGATGGGGCCGCACGAATTCCCGAACTGCCGCGCAGTTTTCATAACTGACCCGGACGGTAATAGGCTCGCACTGCATAAGCGCAAGACGTAGCGGTCACAGGTGGACACTTGGTTTGGGAACCTGGCCAATCGGAGTTTCTGGTTCAACCTGGTAAGGCCGGATCTTGCGAAAGGCGAAAATCATGAGCCATCCACAAGCAGCAATGGCTCCAAGCATCCAATACCCTGCTTTGGAACCAACCGTCGCGACCTGAAAAGTTGCTAAAGCCAGAAAAACCGAACGCAAGAGTCGCTCTAAGGCCGAATAGAAGAGCGTTACACGACCTGCTATCGCATTCGGGACAGTTTGTAGAGTCAAGGTGGTCCGAGCAACCCGTGAACCGGCATTTCCCCATCCTTGAAAGACAAACGAAATGAGGAGCACCCAGATAGCTGGAAATATGGGATTAACTACTACGGCGATAGCGAAAACGCTAACAGTGATCAAAAGAGTCGAGACTAAACCCGCCTTTCGATTCAGCGCCGGGACGGTCAAGCCAGCTGCAACGGCACCGACGCCATAAGCGATCTCGCCGAAAGCATAGATTTCTGGTCCGGAATGCAAAACGTCTTTCACAAAGATTGGAGCCAGGTAGTTACCGACCATGAGCGCAAGGAACGGAAGGAAACTACCAAAGATAACCACCGAAAGACGCGGCCTTTGACGCAGGTACGTGAGCCCCTCAAACATCATTTTCCAAGCTGAGACCGAGCCACCTTGCCGAGGGGTTTGCATATAGGGAATCATCGCAATGAGTGCAAACGCGGCGACATAGGTCGCGGCATCGAAGAGCAGAATTGCAGTCAATGGGACGCGCCCGAGGAGAAACGACGCAAGACCGCCTGCAATCATCGCGCCAGCCTGCCATTGAACTTCAATCGCACCGCTCAAAGCAGAGTATTGATCTGGGGAGATGACTTCCTGATTAAATGCGAACTGGGCTGGATAATAGACGCTGAATCCAAATGACCCGAGACTGAATACAGTCAATAGATGCCAAGACTCTACGTGGCCTTGGAGCGAGATCGCAGATGTGACGAAAAGATTGGTAGCTACCGCGCAAACGAGATAGATCAAGAGAACGTTCTTCCGCGGATTCCGATCGATCGCTTTGCCGAGATACGGCAACAGCAGAAAAATCAAGAGGGTGAGGATAGCGTTGGTACCACCATAGAGTGCTTCACCACTTGGTTGATGCACCAGCAGCCAGGGTACGGCAATAAACGTGATGCCGCTTCCGACGACGAGTAAGAAGTTCGCCATCAGAATGAGCCGAGCCTTTGGATCGCGCCAGAGATTCACGCACCTTTGAGAAGCATGGGGCCGCGCAAGTTGCAAGGGGCGCCAATCTGCGCACCGAAGCCGGCTCCGGACGCTGAGGCGAAGTGGCCAGCCACAATGTAATCGATTGCATAGAGGGGCCTTGAATTCACCTTTTGCGCCGATTAAATCAAGGAATTCTTCGATTTCGATCAGAGCTAAACCGAGTCAAATAGTGGCGAAAAGAACGCTGCGGGTGCGTCGACCTGCAAGGTCAACGTTCGTGTAGCCCAAGAGCTATGGACCAGAAAATATCCGGCGCTGGAAACGGAAACCTGAAAACGGTAGAGTTCGTGTCTATGGCCAGACCAGTAACCCTCTTTACCGGACAATGGGCGGACCTCCCATTGAAAGACCTTGCGCCACTTGCGAAGCGGATGGGTTTCGATGGGCTTGAGCTTGCGTGCTGGGGCGATCATTTCAACGTCAATGAGGCAGCGAAATCTAAGGAGTATTGCCAGGATCGGTGGCAAATCCTGTCGCAGAATGGACTAACAGCTTTTTCAATCTCAAACCATCTCGCCGGACAAGCGGTATGCGATCATATCGACGATCGTCATAAAGCAATTCTTCCACCTGACATTTGGGGTGACGGCGACCCGGAGGGTGTTCGGCAACGTGCTGCCGAAGCCATGAAAACGACGGCGCGAGCGTGCAGAAATTTCATTAATACGAAGCCGACAAAAGATCGAGATTTTCCCGCGGTTGTAAACGGTTTCACCGGCTCCAGTGTTTGGCACGCTGTCTACGCTTTCCCGCCGACGAGCCAGGAATTCTTGCAGGCTGGTTTTGATGATTTCGCGAAACGCTGGCTGCCGATTCTTGAAGTATTCGACGAAGTAGAAGTCAATTTTGCTTTGGAGGTGCACCCGACAGAGATCGCTTTCGACGTTGCTTCGGCACAACGAGCCCTTGAAGCGGTGAATCATCATCGCCGCTTCGGATTTAACTATGACCCCTCGCACCTTGGTTACCAGGGAGTGAATTATGTCCGGTTCTTGCACGTTTTCCGCGACCGAATTTTTCACGCGCATATGAAAGACGCCTGGTGGGGGCATGGAACCGGTGATGTAGGTGTCTTCGGCGGTCATACGGATTTTGGGGACTATCGCAGATATTGGGACTTCCGTTCGATCGGGCATGGCGATATCAAGTTCGAAGAGATCATCGTCGCGTTAAACGACATTGGCTACGACGGACCGCTCTCGATCGAGTGGGAAGACGCACGCATGGATCGCGAACACGGAGCGACCGAGTCGTGCAAGAACATTAAAGCAACCGATTTCGTACCGAGCCGGGCGGCTTTTGACGCCGCGTTTGCGGGCAAAGGCTAGGTCGTGGAGAAAATATGAAACTTAAAATGGGAATGATCGGCGGAGGCCAAGGTGCGTTTATCGGGAACGTGCACCGGATGGCGGCTCGGCTCGATGGCAAGATCGAGATTGTGGCGGGCGCGTTCTCGGCGGACCCCGAAAAGTCAAAACGATCCGGCGCTGAACTCGGTCTTGATCCGCGTCGGGTTTACCCCGACTACCAGACAATGGCGGCCGAAGAAGCTAACCTGCCGAAAGGAGAACGGATCGATTTTGTTTCGATCGTAACTCCGAATCGCATGCACTATCCTCCGGCCAAGACTTTTCTCGAGGCAGGTTTCAGCGTTGTCTGCGACAAGCCGATGACATTCAATTTGGAAGAGGCTGTGCAGCTGCGTGACGTGGTCAAGAAATCAGGAAAAGTCTTTGCCCTGACACACAATTACACCGGTTATCCGATGGTAAAACAGGCTCGGGAAATGGTGCGCAACGGTGAGCTGGGCAAGATCCTGAAGATTGTGGCGGAATATCCGCAAGACTGGTTGTTGGATCCAATCGATGTAGATGGTCGGAAAGTGGTTTGGCGAACCAATCCCGAAGTTTCCGGGGCGTCTAGCTGCATTGGGGACATTGGAACACACGCCGAAAATCTTGGCCGATACATCACTGGTCTCGAGATTGAGGAATTATGCGCCGATTTCACGACTTTCGTGCCCGGCCGGCGCTTGGAAGACGATGGAAACCTTTTGATCCATTACAAAGGCGGTGCGCGCGGGGTGCTTTACACGTCTCAAGTGTCTGCCGGTGAAGAAAACGACATAAATATTCGGGTTTACGGAACGAAGGCATCTCTTGAATGGCACCAGGAAGAGCCCAATGAGCTGCTGGTCAAGTACCCCAATTCGCCACGACAGATCTTCCGTAGAGGCACAGGCTATGTAACTGATGTCGCGAAGCGATTCACACGACTGCCGTCTGGGCATCCGGAGGCTTTCATCGAAGCCTTTGCCAATATCTATGTTGAAGCCGCTCGAGCGATTGAAGCCGAGTTAAACGGAAAGCCGCTTCCAAGCGATCTCGATTTTCCGACAGTGGACGATGGGGTTAAAGGAATGGCATTTATCACGACTGCCGTGCAGAGCGCGAAGTCGGGTGGGACGTGGACGAACATGGTGGCGGCTTAGCAAGGAATGCCGGAGGCGCATTCAATCGATATTCTTTCTTCAATAAGCGGTTTGAGTTCCATCCAGAACACGATGTTGTTCCTGGCGCTGTTTGCCATCGTGTTTTATTTGCTGGGCCTCGTAATCGCTCGGTGGCTAAAGCACCAAATCAAAGTCAATCTCGGTTGGATCTCGCACATTTTCATCCTTTGCCTTGCAATCACGGCGGCGAGATTTGTGGCTCACGTAAATTTCGCAGGGGCGAAAGAGATCGCTTTAGTTGCAGCGATCACAGCGGCGTTTCCGCTGAACGCATTGCTGCACCGGTTTATTTGGCCGCTCTACGGTTACCCTGGCGAAAATGCGCGGATACCGAATTTCCTTCCACAGGTCGCCGGTATTATTATTGTCGGCGCGGCTCTGTTCACCGGGCTCGCCCTTTTTTACCACATAACGATCCCGGGACTGCTGGCCGGCTCAGGTCTGATCGCCATTGTTCTCGGCCTCGCGCTGCAAGACACATTGGGCAACATCTTCGCCGGATTCGGTTTGCAGGCGGGGCGAGCGTACCGGGTTGGTGATTGGCTCCTTCTGGATGGTCAACATGTCGAGGTGACCGAGATCAACTGGCGATCAACGCGGCTCCGAAATAATGACGCAGTCAGTCTCGACGTTCCCAACGCTCAGTTGGCAAAAGCGACAATTGTTAATTTATACTATCCCACCCCTCTGCACGGCCGGCGGATCCGGGTGAGCGTCGATGACCAGGTTCCGCCCAATGATGTGAAGGATGCCTTGATAAAAGCAACGGCTGCTGCGCCCGGTGTACTGAAAGATCCGCCGGTGACTGTTTTTCTGGTAGATTTCGGTGAAGCATGCGTCCGATACGAAGTCAGGTTCTGGTTGATCGATGGCAAACAGTACGCTCAGATCCAGGATTCCGTCCGGAGCAACATCTGGTACGAACTTGAGAGACGACGAATTCAACTTGCTTATCCGGTTCAGACAGTCCAGCTCGTGCGAGAGAGTCGTGGAAGACGGGACCGGCAGATCGATCTGAATCTCCTGGCACGCCAACCGCTTTTCGGGTCGCTCGACTCGGATTTGCTCGGTCAATTGGCAAACGGCGCCAAGCGAGTCCGATTTGGCAAAGGCGAACAGATTATTCGGCAAGGCGAAAAAGGCGATTCAATGTTTATACTCGAGGAGGGTCAGGCAGAGGTTTTCGTACAAAAGGACGGACACTCGCTATCAGTGGGGGCACTATCCGCAGGAGACTGCTTCGGCGAAATGTCGTTGCTTACCGGTGAGCAACGGAGTGCCACAGTCGTGGCCAATATAGACTGCGAGGTCGTTGAAATTCAGAAGGGCACAATTGCTCCGCTTCTCCGAGAACATCCCGAGCTCGCCAATTTTTTGACCGAAACGCTCGCGGCCAGAAAAGCCACGACCGATACGGAACTGGCGAAAAATCGCATCGTTGGGACAACACTCGCCCCAAATGAGATCAAAGAGGGGTTTCTCCGGAAGCTGCGTCAATTTTTTGAATTGTAGGTTTGTGAGTATCAAGGGAGGCTGCTCTCGATGTCTCAGAATTCGGAACAGGGGGCAGGATCGCTGAAGGTTTTTGACGAGCGATTCATGCGATTCGCACTTTGCCAGGCCCGGCGAGGTCTTGGCATGACGAGTCCGAATCCAGCGGTCGGGGCAATAATTGTTAGCCAAGGTCAGATTGTCGCGTCGGGCTTTCATGAACGCGCGGGAGAGCCTCATGCGGAAATCAACGCGTTATCGAAACGCTCCAGCCTGGAACAGGCGAAGGGAGCGACGCTTTATGTCACTCTTGAACCTTGCTCGACTCACGGTAGGACGCCTCCTTGTACCGAAGCGATCATCCGCGCGGGTCTGAGCAGAGTCGTAATCGGTTCGATCGATCCCAATCCAAGACACAGCGGACGCGGAGTAGAGGTGCTCCGTCAAGCGGGTTTGGAGGTCGTCGTCGGCATTCTCGAATCTGAATGCGCAAATCTGAACGTTGGTTTTAACAAATGGATTACAACAAGGACCCCATGGGTTATTGCGAAGGTTGCGGAGACATTAGACGGTCGCATTAGCCGGCCCCCAGGCGAAGCTCGGCAACTATCAAACAGGCGATCTCAACGACTAACCCATTATCTGCGCTCAACGGTCGACGCGATCCTGGTGGGAGGCGAGACGGTGCGTACAGATGATCCGCAGTTAACGATTCGTTTTGTTCATGCGCAAAGCCAGCCCTGGCGAGCGATTGTCACTCGGTCCGGAGCGATACCGAGCCAGGCGAAGCTTCTCACCGATCGCTTTGCTGATCGTACTCTCATTTATCGGGACCAGTCGTGGCGCGAGATATTCGCGGATCTAGGAGATCGAGGGGTGACGCGCTTGTTAGTTGAAGGAGGAGGACAAATCCTCGGAGATCTTTTGGACAAAAGAGAAATCGATGAGATCTGGTGTTTTCTGACTCCATATTTAGCTGGCGGAGATAAACCCAGTTTCGCCGGTGCTGGAATCGGTCGGTATGAGGAAGCAATCGCGATGGAAACGATCCGCTACAAACAGATCGGAAGCGATTTGCTAGTTAGAGGGCGCGTACGACGATAAACTGCTTGGAAAATCACGGCCTGGCAGTGATTCGATTCTTTCCAGCCGGCAAGGCCAATGATAATTACCGATAGAGAGTTTGCATAAATGTGGCAAGACAGGCGTCAAATTTCTACCGGTTCGCTGCGGGTTGCGCTTTCTTTTATGTCTTGGCGCAGACTTTCCAAGAAGTTGTTTTTCATTTTGAGCCCGAGCAATCACTAGGCACGGAGGCATCGGTCCTATTGCGGCTCAATGGATCGAATCAGGCGCGGGCGTTCGTCATGTTAATCAGTTTCTTTGGTTTACTGGCGGTTTTCAGTGCAGTTGCGCTAAGTTCTTTTAAGCAAAATCCGGGCCCAACGATTCTTGGACTGGTGGCCGGCATCGTGTGGGTATTTTCCGAGCTGTTTTATCGAATAACAGATTTTTTTTTGGTGACAAAGACTTGGGCTGCAGAATACCAGCGAGCGAGCGCAGAAAACCAGCAGGCTTCTATTGCCGGACAGATTCATAGCTGGGACCAATTCGTTTGGTCCTGGTACTTCGTCCTGCTGATTGCTTATCTGATAGCTTCTATTGCGTTCGGCTTCGCCACGAATGGTGCTCGGCGCCGAAACAAGATTATGTCGTTCCTTTTCTTTGTTAACGGGCTCTCGCTGGCAGGCAGGTTGATGGAAGAGTATGCAGAACAAACTTGGCTTACGCCCATTAATGCCGCGTTTTATTTTCCGACCGTCGTTTTGCTCTTTGGATTCCTTGGGTTCTGGTTGATAACGGGACCACCTGGACAGATTGGATCAGATCGCGAAGGAGCAATTCGAACCTGAATAACCGCGGATACAGAGACGGAATTCAACGGTAGCGATCGGAGCTAGCTGTGCGCGTGGTGCCGTCTCCGGATATAGAAACGAGTGTAATGGTAAGGACGATGGCGCTGGTAGTTAACCGGCCGATAGGAATAGTGAGGAGCGGACGGCGACCGATGGTAATTATAGTACCCCGGATAGTACTCACCCCTGAACGAACCGGGACGGAGGTCATGCACCTGTGGGATCGTTCCGTGTGCGTCTGTTCTTGCTGGCGCTAGCGCAATTACAAAGACAGCGCCAAGCATCAGGAGGAAACATCTCTTCATGAGCTGGTTCTAAAAATATGAGACGCAGCTCTGTCTCAATCTATTCGGCTTCTCCTATCGGAAAAAGAGACCGCCTGGCGGAATCCGCCAGGCGGTCGGACGTGATTTTGTTTATTACTAACTGTTAGTCCCAGTCTCCATGATGCCAGCGATGCCAACGATGGTAGTACCCATATCGATGATTGTAGTGATGATGCCGCCAATACCATGGACGGTAGTATCCGTAGTAATATGGGTAGTCGTAACCATAATAACCGGTATCGTAATAGTACGGATCGTATGGATAGTATCCTGGCACCCCAATGCCCACCGAGACGTGAACGCGGGCCTGCGCCGGTTGCGGAGCAAAAGCAACCAATCCCAAGGCGACCAGCGGGAGTAATAAGAACTTCTTCATAATGTAGCTTACCTCTCTTCTTCTGTAGTTGAGCAGGAACCTTGCCAACTGATCCTTTTCCTGCTCACCGCCCGAAATCGGATCTCTCTGCCGAGACGGGTGAGACGAGTGGTTCTATAACCTTAGACGCGAGTGACCCGTGCCGAATTCGGCGGATCGAGCAAAATTCACTGCAGAATGCAATGGCGGATGCTTTTTTGGGCGGTACGCCATCCAGGTCGACTCCGAAGCCGGCGTCGAGCTGGAAGTTCAACATTGGCTTCTGGTACGGAAACAGCTCGCGCTCACCGGCGTTGCCCGCGAATAGCCCCCTACAAACGAAAGAGCCCGAGCCTTATCGGCTCGGGCTCGGATTAAAAGACAGCCGTTACAGCCTTATTGCGCTGCTGGTGACGGCGATGCAGCTGGGCTAGCCATTGGGCCTTCCTTCTTAGCCGCACGATGATGACGGTGGCTAGAGGCTTTATGGCTGCGATGCTTCTTGCCCGAAGTTCCCTTCTTCGCTGCACCCTCAGCCGGTGAGGCGGCTGGAGAAGCTGCTTCGCCTGCAGCAGGAGTCGGGGCCGGGGTAGCAGCAGCTTGGGCGTATACGCTCGATTGAGCAATCGCACCGAGACCGACCACTGCTGCCAATAGGAGAATGCGTTTCGACATAATAATATCAGGTTGTTGTTATCAAGACGTATCTTTAACTCATTGATGGGTTTTCGAACTGCGCTGTCGACGACACCCGCCTCGGCGGGTCGCCCTCGTAAGCAGCAGCAAAAGCACTGGATCTCGCTATGGCCAGGAAACTACCCGTCATAGATTGGTTTCCAGTGGAGGCTTATCCGTAATACTTTTTCGTACGTTACCTCATCAAGCTGAACCCTCGGAGAGGGCTGAAGTTTCAAAGAAAATGTTATTATCGAGCGAAACATCGGTCCAAGAAACGAGCGAGCCCGAGCGATCGCTCGGGCTCAGTCTAAGATTCGCTGCTAATAGCGGCGATTTCGGGATTTTGAAAGCTACGAGGCTTTCGGAGAAGCTTCTTTCTTCGCCGGTTTCTTTGCCTTATGAGTCGTGTGCTTTGCGGCCTTCTTTGTTGAAGTTTTTGCCTCAGTGGTAGCGGCAGCCGGGCTAGGAGCGGCCGCTGCTTTCTTTTCCTGTGCGTAAATGCTGGGTTGAGCGAGCAAGCCAACGCCAAGAACCGCTGCTATAAGGAGAATGCGTTTTGTCATAGTATGTTGTTACCAAGAAGTATTGCTTTTCTTACAGATGTGTTCGAACTGCGCTGTCGAAGACATTCCGCCACCAGGCGGACCGCCCCTCGTAAGCAACAGCAAGCACCGAATCCAAACCAGAACCAGGAAACCGCCCGGCCATAGAATATCTCCAGTGGAGGCAGTCCGTAATACTTCTAGTACGTGACCTCACAAGCTGAACCCCTTGGGAGAAGCTAAGTTTCGAAATTTTTTTAAGCTACTGGGCAGGCAGCACCCTGCACCAGACCCGAGTTATCTTAAAATTTCTAAGAGAATACGCGCTCCGGCACCTTGAAGCAGGTGCTATGCGATTCCAAAAGGAGGCGAAAGGCGGCTTTGGAATCCGGTTGAAAATATAGCAGGGGCAGCAGACCTCTAGAGATCCTATGCTGGAACGTCCTAGACCATCTCTTGGTGTTTGTTATTACCCCGAACAATGGCCGGAAGAACAATGGGAAGGCGACTTTGGCGATATGCACGATGCAGGGATCCGTTTTGTCCGGATCGGGGAGTTTGCATGGAGCAGACTGGAACCCGATCCGGGCGCCTACCAGTTCGACTGGATGAAACGGGTACTAGACCTGGCAAACGCTAAAGGCTTGTCCATTGTGCTGGGTACGCCCAGCGCGACTCCACCGAAATGGCTGGTGGAGCAGATGCCGGATATGCTGGCCGTCGACGCGCAGGGCCGGCAGCGTAAATCCGGATCGCGACGGCATTACTGCTTTTCGCATTCAGGCTATCGAAACGAGTGTGCACGTATCATTCAGAAGCTGGCAGAGGAATTTGGAGCCCATCCTGCTGTCGCTGCCTGGCAGACAGACAACGAGTACGGTTGTCACGACACGGTTCTGAGCTATTCAAATGCTGCGCTGATTGCGTTCCGAACATGGCTTCGACTGAAATACAAGACCATTGCGGCCCTGAACAAACGCTGGGGCAACGCCTTCTGGAGCCTGGAATATCGAGAATTCGATGAGGTCGATCTTCCCAATCTAACGGTCACGGAACCGAACCCATCTCATCAACTCGATTTTCGCAGATTTTCTTCGGACCAAGTTATGGCTTTTAATCGAGTCCAGACCGACATAATCCGCCGCTGGTCTCCGGGTCGCCCGATTTTACACAATTTCATGGGAAGCTCTCTCGACTTTGACCATTTCTCTTTGGCGCGGGACCTCGATATCGCTGGCTGGGATTCCTACCCGCTTGGTTTTCTCAGCAGGCTTCCGGTTTCGGCGCAGCACAAAACACGCTACCTTCGGGCAGGCGACCCGGATTTTTGCGCTTTCCATCACGATTTATATCGCGGCTGCTGTCGCGGCAGATGGTGGATCATGGAGCAACAGCCGGGGCCAGTGAACTGGGCTCAATACAATCCTGCGCCGCACGCCGGAATGGTCCGGCTCTGGTCACTCGAAGCCTTTGCCCACGGAGCCGAAGTTGTCAGCTATTTCAGATGGCGGCAAGCCTTGTTCGCTCAAGAGCAGATGCACGCCGGATTGAATCGGCCGGACGGAACACCGGATATGGGCCTTTCGGAAGTTCGCCAAGTCGCAACCGAGCTGGAGCAGCTTTCATCGATCAAACTGGAGCAGGCACCGGCGGCGCTGATCTTTGACTATGAAGCGGCATGGACACTCGAAATTCAACCTCATACCGAAGAGTACGTGTATCTGGGGGTCGCTCTCAGCTTCTATCGAGCGTTAAGGCGAATCGGATTGAATGTTGATGTGATACCGCAGGAAAGCTCACTCGACGGGTACAAACTCATCGTTATCCCGTCGCTGCCGATTCTGGATCCAGACCTAGTTAAACGCTTGAAGGATTTCGGCGGAGAGATCCTCATTGCTCCTCGGACATGTTCCAAAACTGAAGATTTTCAAATTCCGTCCAATCTCCCGCCTGGGCCCCTACAACAATTGATTCCAATCAAGGTGCAACGGGTCGAGTCGCTGCCGAGTTTTGCTCCAGAACGTCTGACCTGGAAGTCGTCCGGCTACGAAGTGGGATTGTGGTTTGAACATGTCGAAACCGAAATTGAGCCGTTCATCGCGCTACCGAGCGGAGAGGGCGTGGCGTTCCGTAAGGGAACCTACACGTACCTTGCGGCGCTGCCGAGTCAGGAGCTATTGGACGCTATCGTGGCGGAATTAGCAGACGAAGCACAGCTGGAAACGGTGCAACTCCCTAAAGGCGTGCGAACTCGGCGCTGCCGTGACGTCCAATTTTTCTTTAATTACAATCCGGAACCGGCGACGTTGCATCTTCCGGCAAGAACGGAGTTTTTGCTAGGCTCGCGGGAGATGCCGGTGGCAGGGGTAACGGTAGTGCGGACAACGGGCGCGAATAGGTAAGTTCGGAATCTTGGAGGTGGCAGCCGCACGAGGTCGCGCTGAAGCGCGACCCTACCGGCCATGGGCTACGATCACACGGTTTGCGCGCAATATTGCTTACCAGATCTGGACCCGGTCTTTGGCGGGGCGCACCATGGGGCTTTTGTCTGGTACTTGAAACGCGTGTGCGAATTCTGAAAGATTGCTCAGCGGGCCGTTCACTCGGAACTGGCCTGGGCTATGAGGATCAACCTGCAGACGGAGCCGCTTCGCTTCGGGCCGTGTGTTATTCCTCCAAATCTGCGCCCAGGATAAGAAGAAGCGTTGTTCCGGAGTAAACCCATCGATCTTTTGAGTCCGTTCCGCAGCAGGTTTGCGCTGGAGCGCCTTTTCTAACGCAGCATAAGCGAGTTTAACACCTCCCAAGTCGGCGATGTTCTCGCCTTCGGTCAATTCGCCATTGATATGCAAATCATCGATCGCGACGTAAATATTGAACTGTTCGACGATTTTCTTGCCGCGTTCCTGGAACCGTTTTTCGTCAGCGGCGGTCCACCAATTCTTCATGTTGCCCTGAGGATCGTACTTACGTCCCTGGTCATCGAAGCCATGAGTCATTTCGTGGCCGATAACAGCACCGATTCCACCGTAATTGACCGCGTCATCAGCGTTGGCATCAAAGAACGGAGGCTGCAGAATACCTGCAGGGAATACAATCTCATTACGCTGAGGACTGTAATAGGCGTTTACGGTAGGCGGGCTCATGCCCCACTCGGTTTTGTCTACAGGCTTTCCGATTCTTGCTAGCCTGCGTTTCAGCTCGAATGTTTCCGCAGCCAGAACATTCAGCACGTACGGCTGATCCTTGATCTCCAGTGAAGAATAATCGCGCCACTTATCGGGATAACCGATCTTAACACCAAACGCGTCCAGCTTCTTAAGCGCGGCTGCTCGTGTCTGCGGACCCATCCATTCCAGTTTCTGAATTCTGTCCCGAAGCGCGCTCTTCAAATCATTGATCATTGCGAGTGCGCGCTGCTTGGCTTCGGGAGGAAAATGTTTCTCGACATACAACTGGCCTAGAGCCTCGCCAGCGCTTTGATCAATCTGCCGCAGAACTCTCTTCCAACGCGGCTGATTCTCTTTTGTGCCCAGCAAAGCCTGTTGATAGAACGCGAAATCCTCATCGACAAATGGAGCGCTCAAATATCGAGCGACTGAATGGAGCAGATGCCACTGGAAATATGCTTTCCAAGTGTCAATCGGCGTGCTTGCGATGAGCTCGCCGGTTCGTTTCACGAAATCAGGCTGGCCGACATCGGTCTGCGCCATCTGCTCCTTCGATAGCTCGAGGCCATCAAGGTAAGCCGACCAATCGAGATCGGTGGCAAGCTTTTGCACATCGGCAAATGCAAGTTTGTGATAATTGCTCTCGGGATCCCGCAACTCCGTTGGGCTTTTCGATGCTTTGGCCAGTTCTGTTTCCAAAGCGAGAATTTGCTTTGCCTTCTCGGTCGCGACGGCCGCTGTGTCGCCCAGCAGTTGGAGCATTTTACTTACGTGCTCGACGTATTGATCGCGCAGCTTTTTGAAGCGCTCATCGTCCTTCAAATAGTAATCACGCTCAGGAAGTCCCAACCCGCCTTGGCCCAACTGCGCGATCTGGTTCTTTGTATCCCTCTCATCCAAGTCGCCGGTAATGCCGAACAAAGCGTCAACGCCTAAAGCATGTAGATGGCCAAGAGCAGCAGAAACGCCTTTTGCATCGCTGATTTTTTGGATTGCGTCGAGCTCCAGCCGCAATGGTTTCGCACCTTCAGCGTTAACTTGTTCCTCGTTCATTCCACTCAGATAGAACTGCCCAACCAGTTGCCGAATTTTGTCGTTCGAGGCCTCTCCTTTCCTGACGGTGCCAGCCGTCTCCTCCAAAATTTCGTGGAGCGACGCCAGATTTCGTTCAAACAGTTCCTGAAACGATCCCCATTGGCTGTACTCGGCTGGAATTGGATGTTCTTTCACCCAGCCTCCATTGGCGTACTGATAAAAGTCCACACCCGGCTGAGTAGTGGCGTCCATGTTCTTTGGATCAATCGCGGGCGCACCAGCAGAATACGCTGAAAGAGGTATCATGAGGAGGAACGGTAACCCGAGAACCGGGAAGTCAACTAGACGCATGGCGGATGCTAGACGCGGGTTGCAACGCCGTCAACGCCGTCACCGCCGACATCGCCGGCAACAGAAGAAACCTGCGAACGAACAGGCACTGACGTTGGCGGCGATGATGGCACTGTCGGCGATGTCGGCGTTTATGTTACCAGATATTCACTCGCTGAGCAGGAGGGCGAACCATTGGGCTACTATCCGGCACCTGAAACGCGCGGGCGAACTCGGGCAGATTACTTAACGGTCCATTCCCGCGAAATTTGCCTGGGCTGTGTGGGTCAACTTTGATCAGAAGCTTCGCGTATTCGGGACGAATGTTGTTTCTCCAGATCTGGGAAAATGACAGGAAAAATCGTTGTTCCGGTGTAAAGCCGTCGATTTTCTCGCTGCGTTGGTCGGCTGGTTTTCGCTGCAACGCTTCTTCAAGCGCCACGTAGGCGATTTTCACTCCTCCTAGATCCGCAATATTCTCGCCCTCGGTAAGCTTGCCATTCACGTGCAAGTTATCGATCACGACATAGTTGTTGAATTGATCCACGATCTTTTTGCCACGTTCTTCGAACCGTTTTTCGTCGGCAGGCGTCCACCAATTCTTGATATTCCCTTGAGGGTCGTATTTGCGGCCTTCATCATCGAAGCCATGGGTCATTTCGTGTCCAATCACCGCCCCAATTCCGCCATAGTTAACGGCGTCGTCGGCATTAGCATCAAAGAAAGGTGGTTGAAGAATTCCAGCGGGGAAAGAGATCTCGTTCCGTTGCGGAGTATACTCGGCATTGACAGTTGGCGGGCTCATCCCCCACTCGGTCTTATCGACCGGTTTGCCGATCTTCGCGAACTGGCGCTTCGCCTCAAAAGCTGAGGCGGCAAGATCATTTAATATGTAAGGCTGGGCCTTGATCTCCAGACCCGAGTAATCTCGCCATTTGTCGGGGTAGCCGATCTTGACGCCGAACGCGTCGAGCTTCTTCAAAGCGGCTGCGCGAGTTGCTGGCCCCATCCAATCTAGCTTTTCAATTCTTTCTCTGAGGGATTGCTTGAGGTCGTTGACCATCGCCAGAGCGCGCTGTTTTGCTTCGGGCGGAAAATTCTTTTCTACATAAAGCTGGCCCAATGCCTCGCCAGCACCAGTATCAATAGCTTGGAGCACACGTTTCCATCGTGGCTGATTCTCTTTCTGGCCGGTGAGAAGTTGCCGGAACCGGAATGCTTCATCGACAAACGGATCGCTGAGGTCCGAGGCAGTTGCGCTGATAAGATTCCATCTCAAATATGCTTTCCAGGTAGGAATCGGTGTGCTAGCCACCAATTGCGCGACGCGCTTGAAGAACTCGGGCTGCTCAACGTCCAGCTTGGCGACCTGCTCTTTCGACAAATTCAGCCCGTTGAAATAAGCCGCCCAATCGAAGCCGCCGGCAAGCTTTTCCAAATCTGCAATCAGCATTTTGTGGTAGTTCTTTTCTGGAACACGCAAGTCGACCCTGCTTTTGGAAGCTTTTGCCAGCTCAGTTTCGAATGCCAGAATCTGTTTAGCTTGAGTTGCCGCTTCTTGGTCTGTGATGCCCAGTAGTTGGAACATCTTGGTTATGTGTTCAACGTACTGATCGCGGATCTTCTTGGATTGGTCGTCATCCTTCAGATAGTAATCCCGATCTGGCAGGCCGAGACCTCCCTGGGTCGCAATGCCGATCTGATTGGTGCTGTCCTTTTGATCGATGTCTCCGGTAAACCCGAATAACGCGCCAATCCCGAGTGCGCGGAGATGGGCTAGATATGGTGCGATCGCTGTCGAATCGGAGATTTTCTCT
>Ga0207684_10000677_pt1 | contig 40393 bp, 37 predicted proteins | sample KBSK5501metaG_FD_184342 | JGI IMG/M metagenome (GOLD analysis project Ga0207684, IMG submission 184342) | Corn, switchgrass and miscanthus rhizosphere microbial communities from Kellogg Biological Station, Michigan, USA - KBS K5-50-1 metaG... | ecosystem: Host-associated > Plants > Roots >... | reverse complement strand
GCCGGTGCCTCGCGGTGCTTCGGTAACGGGCGTGGTGAAGTTTAAGGGGACAGCGGCCAGACCTACACGCATCGACATGTCTGCAGATCCCTTCTGTGCCCAGGCGCATTCTTCAGCTGCGACCACTGAGGAATTGCTGACGGACGCCAACGGCGGTCTCGAAAACGTTGTCGTGTTTGTCTCGGACGGGCTAGGAACGACCGCGTTCACAATTCCCGATGAGCCGGCCGTGATGGAGCAGAAGGGTTGCCAGTACAAGCCCCATGTGCTCGCGATGAGAGCTGGCCAGAAGCTCAAGGTCGTAAACAGCGATGCTACCACGCACAATATTCATCCCATGCCGAACAACAATCGGGAGTGGAACGTCTCACAGCCGCAAGGTGTGCCGGTCGAGCAGGTCTTTGCGCGGGAAGAGGTTGCAATTTCGGTGAAGTGCAATATCCACCCCTGGATGCGGAGCTACATTGCCGTTGTGAAGAATCCGTACTTCGCGGTGACCGGCAAGAATGGTGGCTTCGAGCTGAAAGACCTACCGCCAGGCAGCTATACGCTCCAGGCCTGGCACGAAAAACTTGGCAGCAGAACCCAAAAGGTAACTCTAGCAGGAGAAGCAACGCAGACTGTGGAATTCGTCTTCCAATAGAGCACACCGCGCTTCATTGCTTCCCGGCTCACACTTCAGCCGACGAACTTGTATGCAACACGATGCACCGTTAAGAAATGAATCGGACAACTCCAGTTTCTCTCCAAATTCTTACACAGCCACCTTCGGTCATTCATCCGTCATCCGTCCGCACGAACTAACCCTTCGAGGCAACCTACAGCAGAATCCAAATCGCTATAGCGCAATTCGAGAACCTCCGCGCAAAGTAGATCACGCAACGACGATTTCTGCGCGTCACGAATGTGCTGCTCCCCATAGCAAATGACCTGTTCCAAGCACGCCGATGCCCGCTCCTTCGAGAAAGCTCGAAGGCTGGGTGGACCTGATGGCTGCCGACTAAGAAAGACGAGGAAGTCAATTGGCGACTGCGGAGATGTGAGGATTTCCGGCATGTTCGCCGTTCTCAGCTCAATCGCAATTTCTCCGTTGATGCGGGGGGCGAGGCGGTGAGACTTCAAGTCAGCAAACAAACCGGTCGCGGATTCGCGAAGATGCAGGTGATAAGGATTGCCGACTACGACGCGACGTTCGCCCCCGCGAACCAAGAAGTTCGCGTCATCTGAAACAAACGTCCATCCCCTGCGCGCACAGGCAAAGGCGAGCGAGGACTTCCCTGCTCCAGAGTCGCCACACAGCAGCAGTCCGCGTCCGTGGAAGGCGACACAGGCTGCATGGACTGGAGTTAAATACAAAGCTTCAATGAGAAGCAATGCCATGGCATCGAGAAAGTGGTACCGCAGATAGGCACCGTTCGCAACCGTGCTGGCCGAGAGCCAGCAGGAAGCGAACCCGGTGGTCAGATCACAGACGGCGAAATCATGAGAACTGGCCACAAACATCACCAGGTTGCGTTGTCCCCGACAGGTGGGCGGAGGCAGGCATTGACTAGCGTGGTCTTTGAGCATGGCGATACGGAGCTGCACTGCTGGCACAGCAAAAACCTTCTCGAATGATTTCCAGTTCTCTTCCGCGGCTGCCAGTACATCCGCGCTATTGGTGGCAATTTCAGCCGGGAAGCCGAGCGGATGGAAAACACCTTTCAATGGCAGATTGAAATCGCAACCGATAGGATCATGCTGCGTGCTGGAGGCTTCTGCTGCTAATGCCACCTCACAGGGGCCGCCCGCATCGAGCGCAGTCTTGTCCGTGGTTGGGTCAGCCAATGTATTCTCCTCCCCCGTGAGTCGCGTGGCCAACACCGGCGGTAGGACTGGTGTCGAATGTGCCCGCGTTCGGAATGTACAGAGAACATACACATCGCCGACAAATCGGATCGGTTGCGATGTCGAGATCTTTGCGAAACTGCAGAGCTTGCGAGCTATTCAAGATTTCGTGCAACCCCCCGTCGCGAGTATTTCCCAGGGGGCGATGGAAAAAACAAGGCCGCACGTCTCCGCCCGCTTCGATCACAGCCGAAACCCAAGGTGCATTGCAGCGTGGAGCGACCGGTTCCAGCTGTCCCAGGCAGGCGCGAAAATGCCGCACGATGCGATTGAGTTTGTCCGGACTCTCCGCGATGAAACCAGAAGTGAGATCCCCGGCGTGCTCGTGTATCAAGCGCTGAATCTCTCGATCCAGAGCTTCTACCTCGATGGCGTTGAGGGCAATTTTTTCCTGGCGTTCGGCCGGCGAGATAGAGAGCCGATTAAAAGCCGTGGAACTGACGTCGGCTGCAAGAAATGAGATGGAGTTCAAACCCATGCCCCGGGCCGAAACTGCGGTGGCGCATAGGGAGCAGTGATTCAGCTTTTGAACCGTACACCTGGCCCGCACGGGAATATCCGGGCGCAGGCGCCGCAGCTCCTCGACACCGCCGGCGAGTCGTTCGAAAGCCCTGGGAACGCGACGAATGCGGTCGTGCAGAGCGCGAGGCCCGTCCAGAGAAACGATCACATCATCGACAGTTGCGGCGATTGCTTCAGCCTGCGACCCTAGAAGCAGTCCGGCAGTAAGAAGCGTGACGCGGATCCCTTCGTCGCGAAGCATACTCGCCAATGTGGAGAAACGGCTGTTCTTCTGGGGCTCTCCGCCAGTAAACACCACCCAACGCACTCTCAGGTCGCGAAATGATGCGATCTGGCGCTCAAGTTCTGGGACAGAAAACTCCTCCGCGTCGCGAATCTTCCAGATATCGCACATCACGCAGTGGCAGTCGCATTGATTGTGAGGGGAAATCACGACGATCGGCAGAGTACGGACACGATGAAGTTCCAGGCCGGCACTGTCGATCCTGGGATCTGGGGGCGAGATGGAAATAAGCGTGGTCATAAGTGAACACCGGTGTAATCAATCGCCTTGGCACTCGGGCGCTTCCCAGCACTCTTGCCGGGGCGAGAACGTCAGGTCAGTTCTCCCTTTGGGCATGCAGCAAATAAAACTTCGACGGCTCCCGGCGTCGCATCAGTTTTGCTCTTATGGGTCGCAAGGCCCAGGTCACTCCGTACCAGGGCTTATAAACACTCCATTGGAGTGCCAGCCGAGCCGCAAGATATTTCAGATTCTCTGGTGTGATGTATTCTCGGCTTCGAATACTGTCAGAGCGGAAACCAAACTGCCGATCGAAAGCAGCTCGCTTTTCTTGCAACATCTGCTGTCCACTCTCTTCCTTCCAATAGAATGGCGAGTCGGCGATGATCAAATGCCCACCCCTTCGCAAGCATCGCAGCGCTTCCTCGAGAGTGCGTCCATAATCTACGGAGTAATGAAGCGACGCGTTGAAGATCACGACGTCAAACTGTTCCGGCATGAACGGAAGGCAATCCATTTCGGCCTTGAAGCACGCAAACGAACGCGCGAGGTGAAAGTAATGACGGGCTGCACCGAGTCCGTCAGTATCATTGTCCAGCAGGTCGACAGCCACGGGGCGGTGACCACGCTGAGCCAGGCGATAGGACAGCCACCCATTACCCGCACCGATGTCAAGGACGTCGCAGCCCCGCGGACGGGGGCTCTCGATTCTCGGCAAAAGATTCTTCTCGATGAAACGAAACGTGCGAGCTCGAATACTCCACTGCCACGGGTTGCGACCAGTGAGATCTTTGAACGGGAGCGCCAGATAGTAGTCGGCACGATCAGAACCACGGCCTTCTTTTGCGCGCACGGATTCGTATTCGCGGACAAACTGGCGAAACGTCAACTCGCGATCCGGCGGTAATGCGTTGTAGATTCCGTGCCATTGTGAGAAAACATATCCACACGCAAGGCATCTTGGCTCAGCAGGCGGAAATAGCCTGCACGGTCCCTGGCGGCAGGCAGGGCATTGCAGCTGGAGCACTGCAGTGGGCGCCCGGTGCGCCAGAGGAATCGGGGCGGAAGTTGCCGTGGATGAAGTCACAACGTCACTCATGCCTGGTTCGCTCGAACCGCAACAAGACGTGATCTGCGAAGACGCGAAGCCCGGGACAACGTCCCAGAAACAGATCAGCGTTCGCCCCAAGCCTCACAATACCCGGAAATCGGCGGGCCCAAGCCTCGAGATAGCTGGGAGGCACCGCAACTCCGATGCCTCGGATTGTCTTGAGAGAGAAGGCGGGAGCGAACACACGCCGGATGGAACGCAGGAACGGATAGTGGACCTGAACGACCGCCCCATCGCCAAGCCTCGCTGCAACACCGCCACAATGAAAACGGCGGAAGGCTTTGGCGAACTCTCCCCGAAGGAGATACCACACCGTCTCCCAGAGACACAGTGGACCCATCAGACACAGCAACAGATTTGCTCCGGGCTTGAGAAGCAGGGTCAGGTCGCTCGCCAGTTTAGCCATGTCCTCGACACAGTTGACGGCACCGAAGTTCGACAAAGCACCATCGAAGCGAGCGTCGCCGCTCAGGCTTGAAATCTCCTCGGCGGGCAACAGGCGCAATTGAACTGAGCCCGGGGGTTGAGGAAGTTCAGCAATTCTTCGTTCAGCGACGCGCAACATGCTCACTGAATTGTCACAGGCAACGACTTCGATGCCGTGCTCGGCCAGAAAACGCGCGTCCACTCCGGTACCGCACCCAATATCGAGAATTCGATCTCCGGGACGAAAGCTTCTCTTGAGCTCATCCCAAACCTGATCACGCTGGACTCGGCCGATGGTCGACGCAGTAAACGTGGCGTCATATTGTTCGGCGATGGTGTCGAACGGTGACGAAAATCCAGGTGTTCGGGCTAGCGACTTCATGGCGGGGGTCAAGCCTCCACCTCGGCGGAGGAGGCCTGCAAACCGGTACGCAAATCTGCCACCTTATTCTGTAATTCCGCAATCACCGCGGATTCAGCGCCAGACTTTCTCCGTATGCGCTCGAGTTCAACCTCGCTCCGAAGTAGTTGATCAGCGAGCCCGTAAAAGCGGCGCGAGTGGCGGCCCCGAATGCGCACATCCCTGTCCGAACTGACGCTCCATGGTTTCACACGCTCCACCCGCTCCGCCACGCGAGAGGAATACGGCGTGCCTTGGATCGGATATGCTACGGTGGTAAAGAAAATATCCGGATCCGTCTTCTTTACGTGTTGGATGGTCGCCTCGACGTCGTCCAGCTCCTCACCCTCATACCCCCACATCAAGAACATTCCGGTTTGAATTCCATTTGACCTGCATAGACCGACCGCGGCCTGAACTTCGTCGACAGTCACTCCGCGCTCCATTGCATCCAGAATTCGCTGGGAACCGCTCTCGGAACCGATCCACAGGCGAAAACAACCCATCTCGGCGAGGGTCTGGACAACCTGGGAATTCAAACGGTCGGCGCGGGAGATGCATTCAAATGGGAGTTTGAGGCGGCGCTGCTTCAGTTCTGAAGCGTACTGGAATAGCCAGCCATGATGAATCGTAAAGACATCATCTGCCATCCAGGCCATATCGGGGCGATATCTCCCGACCAGCCAAGCGAGTTCATCGGCTACAGATGCCGGCGTCCTGCGGCGGTGGGTTTTACCAAACACCTCATGACTGCACCAGCGGCAGTGATAGGGGCAACCCCGTGCCGTGATCAATGACACGGACCCGGTGCCATGATGTTCGCGCCAGACAGAAACGTAGCGGTCTATGTCGATGGCTTCGCGCGCCGGCCAAGGCTGTGCATTGATGTCGCGAATCTGATCCCGTGGCCGAGTCTGGATAATGTTGCCGCTCGGGGAGCGGAAGGCGATTCCCGCGATCTCTTCGGGAGGCTGTTGCGACTCTCCATGCAGCACAGGGAGTAACTCCTCCAGAGTGATTTCCCCCTCTCCGATGACCACAAAATCTGCCCCGGCGTCGAGGTACTGTTGGATGTATGCGCCCGGCTCCGGCCCGCCGACAATCGTCTGCCAATGGGCATCCTTAGCGCAGCGCAGAATATCGACCACGTTGGGCCGCGTCATCAAGTTTGCGTATACGCCCAGCACCGATGGAGGACCCTTCCGAATGACATCGAACAGTTCCTGGCGGTAGGAAAACGTGGAATCGAAGACTTGAACCTGCACACCTTTCCGGCGCAAGTGCGCACAGATGTAGAGGATCCCCAAAGGAGGATATGGCTTCATGATCTGAAGCTCCTTGGGGTCCTCGTACAAGAAATAGCCGTGCGTGAGCAGTAGATCCATACGAAGTTTGGGTTAGTCGCTGCCCGAACGATTTTCCGATGAGCCGATGTTCGCGAAACCGGGATCGGGTTTCAACTGCACAAGCTGGTCGCTCGAAAATGTCTCGAGCACGGTGGGATGAGAAGTGCGGCAGGCCTTCTCGAGTTTCACCACCTGCTCCCACATTTCATCGATGCTGGCACCAGCGCGCTCGTGATTTTGCTGGGGCGGAGTTCCATCATTCTGACCAGAGTGCCAGGCATCGACTTGGGCATGCAAAGCATCATGCAACGCGCGATAGAACTCGTCGGTATACGCGCCCTGGAACATCATGGATAGGTCCTCGCTGTCCGACCAGTTTGTTTTCTTGCCCAGCTGGGCGCGGACTCGATCAAAGAATCTTGTTCCCGGCAACGGATAAGAGACTGAAACCCCTATGTCATCCGGACGAGTGTCATGGACCAACGCAATGGTTTGCTGAATGTCCTGCCAGTTCTCGCCTGGATATCCGAACTGCAGAAAATAGCAAGCCCGGATACCCTCCTTGCGAAGGTTCTCACGAGCAACTGCGATCTGATCGACGCGCGTCCCTTTGTCCATGGCAGACAGAATCTTCTGGGATCCCGACTCGACTCCCATCCAGGCCTCCGCGCAGCCGGCGCGGTGCAGCGCCTGGACTGTCTCCGAGGTCATCAAATCGACGCGAGACTGCATTTTGAAAGGGATCGCGGCATCCAATCGCTCTACTTCAGACGCGAGTTCCGAAACCCACTTTGGTTTGAGCCCGAAGATGTCATCAGCAAACCACAGATGTTCCGCTCCGCATTCGCGCTTCAGCTTCCGCATCTCCTGGGCGACACTCTCTGGCCATCGGACCGAGAAGTGGTCGCCATAGATGGGTTTTGCACACCAGTTGCAGCGGTAGGGACAGCCACGGCTGGAAACGATGTTCAATGAGAAAAATCCGTGCGCCGACTTCCAAGCAGTCGCGTATTGGCTTACGTCAACCAGATCTCGGGCCGGCATTGGCAACTGATTCAGATCGCGCATCAAGGGGCGGTGCGGCGTCCGCACCAGTTCGCCGGTTGTGGGATGCAAGTAGGCAAGTCCGGCAATGTGCGAAACGTCGGAATCGTTGTTGTGCAGAAGATGTCGAACCAATTCCAGCAGAGTCCATTCGGCCTCTCCCAGAAGTACGCAACGAAAACCTTTTTGCAGGTAGTCGGAAGCATGGTCGGAAGCATCGGAACCATTGACCACTACGGTGGAGCCCGCCCGCCTGGAGGCTTCGAGTATGCGGTACGCGACGTCCCGCATACGAGTGAGGCACATCTTAGAGAGGAAGTTGAAGTTATCCTCATAAATGACAACAATTCGGGGATGATGCTGTTCAAGTGCCACTTGGAATTCTTCCTCTGGATTGGTCAGCATCGTGTCAAATAAGGCGACCGAAATGCCTGCGCTGCGCAGAAGAGCCGCCGCGTAGAGTGTGCCCAAAGGGGGGTACGGCTGCATCTTCCGCGTCTGCTTGCGGTCGAAGTACAAGTGATAGGAGTGGGTCAATAGGACTTCGGCCACGTTAGTTGCGCCTCGCCAGTTTGATCTCTAAACTCAGCACACGTCCTGAATGCGTTCACTCAACTTCTGTCCGGTCAAAAGCGACCGCCGCGTCACTACTTTTTCGACGGCGCGCGAAACCCACAGTTCCCAGGGAAACGAGTACCGATTCCTGCCAATCCGCCAGCGAATAGGGACACCCAGAGCACGGCGGAAACCGAGCCTCAGCCAGGCGTGCTTCCGCGTAGCCTTGCGAATCTGGTTATTTAGCATGAAGTATTCCAAGCTGCGCCGCAGACGTTGTAGCTCCTCGCCTTGCAGCCATGGAAGGACGTTGCGGCCCAACGCCAGGATCTCCCACTCCTCCAAAGTCTGCGGTTCGCGCACACCGAGTTCCCTCAGCTGAGGCCAGATGGGAATCCCCGGATAGGGCGTAAAAATGTTCGGAGAAAAGCTCACGTTCCAATACTGGCGTGCAATGTCGCTCATGATGCGGAACGTTTGCTGACGATCAGCCTCCATCTCGCCGGGATAACCGAGAATCACGTTGAATGTCACGTGAATCCCGGCTAATTCTGCCTTCCGTGCAGTTTCGACCATCTGTTCGACGCGCTGGTGGTGTTTATTCATGAGCTTGAGCACGTCCTGCGAGGCTGACTCTGTGCCAAAACCCATGTGAGTTACACCACTCTCGCCGAGAAGCCTGACGTCGTCGTCGCTCATCCTCCACAAGAAATCCGTCGAGGCCTGGAAGTCCCAGCGGAAGCGAATGCCACTGGAAACAATGCCCCGAGCGATTGCCAAGGCGCGTTTGATATCCACCAGGAAGTTGGAATCGAGGAGCGCGACTTGCTCAATTCTGTAACGACCGACAAGCTCAACCAGTTCATTGACTACGCGATCCGCCCGGTAGGCATTGAAGCGGCGTTTGTAGAAAACCATGTCCGTGCAGTAGTTACAGGCATAGGGACAACCCACACTACTGGCGTAGCCGAGCTGGCGCGTTCCGGATGCCGCTGCGTAAACGTCAAAGTTTCCCAGGTGATAAGCTGGCGCCGGCAGATCGTTGATGTTAGCCACCGGACGTTCGGGCTCGTGATGGGCGCCGTCGCCATCCTTGAAGGAGAGCCCCTTTACCCCCTGCCAGTCTTGAGCGTCGGCGAGTCGGCGCACGAGTTCGAGCAGGGTCAGTTCTCCTTGGGCTCGAACAATTGCGTCGACAAAGTCGGGCTTCAGAGTTTGATCTGGAACGAGACTGGGGTGCCACCCTCCGAAAATGACAGGCAGGTCGGGCCGGACCTTTTTCACTTTCTTCGCCATTCGGACCGCCGATCCAATCATGGGCCCCGTGAGAACTGAAATGCCAAGGCAAAGAGCATCCTGGATCTCCCTGAGAATTGCATCCTCGAAATCGGGCGAAGTCAGGTTGTCCACTAATTTGACTTCAAATCCAGCTTGCAGAAGCGGGGAAGCCAGCGCGAGCAGACAAAGAGGCGCACTTAACGGGGGACCATCATACGGTGGGTAGAAGAGAACAACCTTTTTCTTCACTGTATCCCCGCGTAGGCAGCGCTTTCCTCCGGCTGCTTAGTAAAGCAGTTGGTGCGCCATGCGAACCCTCGGACGCTCAGTCCTGTACCGGCAGTTGTCGCGAATAACAGCGAAATTTACGCCCCGAACGAATCGTGTTTGTCACTGTTTTGTCAAATTTCTGTCACTTTCAGATTTGTATCCCAAGTGCTTTTGGAGGACCAACCTTCAGGTTTTACATAACTTTGACAAGTGGGAGACAATCGCGCCGTTCTCTGCTGCTATCTTTCCACTCTTCGTTCCATTTTGGGCGGCTCTTGTTCCACAGGACCGCAACTGCAGCACTCGGAAGAGTTCGAATGCTAAGCCGAACGGCCACCGAAAAGGCCCGAGAGGTAATCCCGTGAAGGCTTCGAAGAAGATCGTCTTTTTTGTTCCCTCTTTTTCCAGCATCGAGGCGACAGCGCCGTTGGGAATCTTAGCGATTTCAACGCCCCTGTTAAATGCTGGATACGAAATTAAGATCATCGACTCCACCATCACGCCAAATTACAAGAGGCGGATTCTCGAAGAAGTACAGGACGCGCTTTGTCTGGGCATTTCGGTCGTCACCGGCCCGATGATTCGCGACACAGTAGAAGTTGCCAAGGCGGTAAAGAAATGGGATAGGGATTTTCCTGTCATTCTTGGAGGATGGCATCCATCGCTGCTGCCAGGCCAGACACTCGAGGCTCCGTACGTCGACATCGTCGTTCGGGCTCAGGGTGAAGACAGCATGCTCGAAGTTGTCCAACATCTTCAGGGGGGTGCTGAACTGGACGACGTGCTTGGCGTTGGGTTCAAGCGAGACGGCAAACTTCACTTTACTCCAGAGCGCCCGCTGAAAACTCTCGACAAAATGCCGCCCAAAGCCTACCACCTGGCTGATTTCGACGCCTATGAACAGGTTTGCGGCCGTCGTTGGACAATGTACGTTTCAAGTCTGGCCTGTCCGTTCAACTGTTCGTATTGCACCAACGCGGGGGTCTACGGCCGCAAGTGGAACGCGCTGCCGGTCGAGCAGGTGGTGGAGGAAACGATCGACCTCACCCGACGTTACCGGCTCGAATTGCTATGGATGGCGGATGACAACTTCCTGGTTGACCTCGAACGTGCGCTCCAAATCGCAGAAGGGCTGATTCGTAAAGGCGGAAGGTTCAAATGGAGCGTCCAGGCGACGACAAACCTCACGGCACGTCTCAGCATAGAAGAATTGACCTTACTGCGCCGTTCTGGCCTGCATCAGATCTGTCAGGGAATCGAAACTGCTTCCCCCGCCGTGATGAAACTCATGAACAAGGATTTTCAGGTGTTGGGTGACATCTACGAATCGACTGAACGCTGTGTCAAAGCCGGTGTCATTCCGTCATTCAATATCATTTTTGGTTATCCCGGAGAAGGCGTCAAGGAACGGCGTGAAACTGTAAATTTCATGATGGATATCTGTCAAAAGTTCCCGGGAGCGGAGTTCTGGACCAACATCTTCACGCCATATCCCGGTTCTCCCATCTTCCATCAGGCCGCGGCGCTGGGCATCGACGTGCCTAAGACGCTCGAAGACTGGGTGAATTATTTCCCTAGATACACGGTGTTGCCTTGGCTTAACGGCAAAGACCATCAGCGCGTGCAGACCATGCGCGACTATTTGCGGATCGCGTTTGACCGGGCTCCGATCGCGGCAAATGGCCCTGGCCGCTTCGCCAAAGCCGTCCAACATCTGACCGCTTATCCGGCACGCCTGCGATTGAACCACGATTTCTACAGTTTCCCGGTCGAACTTTGGCTGAACCGCCAGCTAAAAAACATCGTGAAACTTCCCAAGCCTAGCGTGGACGCCAAGACGATGGGCCCAGAAACGGCGTCAAGCTGCACCTGAAGCCACCGAACTTACTCACTCGATTGAGCCTGAATGGCTTCGCCAATGATCGTTCTCTACAACCCGAAAGCAACCAAGCCCGGTAACCGCCGCTTTCCTCTGTCGATCCTGGCCATTGCTGCTGTTCTTGAAGGGCGTGAAGAGTTCGCGATCGTGGACGGCAATCTGGACCCGCAACCTACAGAGGCTATTCTGGCCCTCCTGCGCGAGCACCGGGTGGAACTTCTGGCGGTTACCGTGATGCCCGGTCCCCAGACAGTGGGCGCCGTGGCCAGCTGCCGCGAAGTTCGCCGGTTGTTCCCCGCTGTGCCCATTGTTTGGGGTGGATATTTTGCGTCAAACTACACGCAGGCAGCTCTGAATGCCACGTACGTAGATTTTGCAGTGCGCGGCCAGGGAGAGCAAACATTCCTTGAGCTACTCGAAGCGATCAGGGGAGAGCGTGATTTCAGGAGCATTTTAGGGCTGTCCTACAAAGACTCAGACGGTACTCAACGGCACAATCCAGAACGCCCCATAAAGAAGCTTGACGATTTTCCTTGGTACCCCTATCACCGCATCCCGGCCCCGAAATACGTGCTGCCCACGTTTCTCGGACGCAGGACCGCGGCGCACCAGGCTAGCATTGGGTGTCCGTTTCGTTGTAATTTCTGTGGCGTGGTCACCTTTTCTGGCAGCCGGGAGAAGCTGGAGTCTCCTGCCCGGACAGAACAAATTCTTCGGCACCTGGCGCACACATACGGGGTCGACGCAGTTCAGTTCTATGACAATAATTTTTTTCTGCGGGAGGATCATGCGCGAGAACTAGCTGATCGAATCGCCCCCCTCAACATGCGTTGGTGGTGCGAAGCCAGAACGGACATCATGATGGGATACTCGGACGCGACGTTCGAGGCCATCCGGCGTGCCGGCTGTGCCATGATCTTTTTTGGCGCCGAGTCAGGCTCGAACAGAGTTCTGAAGGAGATGAACAAAGACCTTCGTGCAGAAGATACCTTGGCTCTCGCCTCGCGCATCCGCCGCTTCCGCATCATTCCCGAATTTTCGATTATCTTCGGGAATCCGCAGGATCCTGAGGGCGACACGCGGGATTGCATCAAGTTCATTCGTCAACTCAAACAGCTCAATCCGGACTCCGAGATTGTCGTCGAGCATTACACACCGGTTCCGCAGCGCGCTCAGATGTACGGTGGTGTGGAGGGGCAGTTCAAGTTTCCCGGAACGCCCGACGAGTGGGCGACCGAGCGTTGGCAGCGGTTTGCGACGCAGAAGGACCCGAAAACTCCATGGTTGAGACCCAGGACGAAACAGTTAATCGACAACTTTGAACTGGTGGTGTCTTCTCGCTGGCCCACAGAACAGGATATTCGGCTCCCGAGGTGGGGGCGGTTAGCGCTCAAGGCCCTCAGTTGCTGGAGATATCGGCTGGGAGTTTATTCTGCTCCCATGGAATTAAAGTGGGCTCAGCGTGTGATCGCATTGCGGAAGCCCAAAGCGGAGAGCTTGTGAAGGTCCTGGCAAACCAAAAGAGGCAGTCGCACCCGTTCAGCGATGAGGCCAATGTATCCTTTCCTCTCCCGTCCCGGGCGGCATGCGTTTCAGTTCAAGAGGGCTATGACCGTTGGGCCCGAACGTATGACGAAACTCCTAACCCACTCCTGGCACTGGAGGAACGTTATCTCACGAGCATTCTTCCGGATGTAGTGGGAAGCGATGTTCTTGACCTGGGATGTGGTACTGGGAGGCGGCTCGCCTCTCTGCTGGCGCGGGGTGCCAGGTCGGTGGTTGGAATAGATCTCTCGGCAGCCATGCTCGGGGTCGCCCGAGGAAGGGCAGGAATCCGTGACCGCCTCGTGCTGGCCGACGGTGTGCAACTTCCCTTTCGAGCTTCCGTATTTGATTTTGCTCTGTCTTCCTTTGCCCTTAATCATATTAAGGATATGGAAGCGATCGCACAGGAACTGGCGCGGGCAATGAAATTGAATGTCCACCTCTTGATTTGTGAAATGCACCCGGAAGCTTACGCCCAAGGTTGGCGGCCAGGCTTCCGCGATGTCCGCAGTTCGGTGCAGATCGAAACTGTGAGCCACTCCGCTGAAAGTGTCCTATCATGTTTTCGGTCGGCTGGGTTTGCGTGCCTAACGTTGCACGACCTCTTCTTCGCAGAGCCGGAGCGCCCAATTTTTCTGGGCGCAGGAAGGGAAGAGATGTTTGAGAGTGTCTGCCATGTTCCAGCAATTCAGATTTACGAATTCAAGAAGATGGAACCCGCCACCGAGTCTTGAGGCGCGTTTGGATGCTGAACCATTCCAGGAACGGAACGCCCCCTATCGATCCCACTCTGCCAAATTTCTTCATTGTGGGAGCTCCGAAGGCTGGTAGTACGTCGCTCTACTACTATCTGGGCCAGCATCCGGACGTGTACATGAGCCCAATTAAAGAGCCGAATTATTTCGCGTGAAGAAATCAGGCTCGGCAACATCGATGCGCAGTGGCAGCATTGGGCGAAGCGAGATGCGCGCGCCGGTGGAGCTCAACATAGCGACATAAGTAATTGCGAATGTTGATCGATCGTGGTTTCATAGGAGAATGAAACCACTTACGATTGCAGACTCGCCCACGATGATCCTTGGACTTCAGGACGAGATCCGTCGCTCGGAAGAATCTCGATATGATCATCGCCTTCACGGTGTGCTTTTGGTAGCGCAAGGCATGACCTGCCCCGAGGTGGGGCGCCTGCTCGGGGATGCGGCACGGTCGGTGGAGTACTGGGTCAGTCGTTTTGAAAGCAAAGGCCTGGCCGGGTTGTTGGAGGGACAGCGGCCTGGGCGCCCCCGACGCTTGGGTGAAAAACAGATAGCCGCGGTGGATCGAATTTTGCGCCGCCCGCCGAGGGAGGCAGGCCTGAGCGGAAACCTCTGGGATGGAAAAACACTCAGTACTTGGGTTGAGCAAAAGTACGGTATCAGCGTCGGGGTCCGCCAGTGCCAGCGGATGTTCCGTCAACTGGGCTTCCGGTTGCGCAAACCGCGGCCCGCACTGGCCCAGGCGAATCCCGAACTGCAGAAAGCACATAAAAAAAACTCCAAGATCTGATGCAGGATGACGACGTCGATGTTTGGGCCACCGATGAAGTGCACTTTCAACAGCATGGCTAGCGCTGCCGCCTGTGGATACCGCCCGAAATCAGGGATCCCGTGTTGCTGCATGCTCCGACCCGCAAGAGTGTGGGGTATTTCGGCGCGGTGCGCCTGCGCGATGGGCGCTTTGTGTTGCGCTTGGAGACCGGCAAATTCAATGGTCCCAGTTTTCTTCAGTTTCTGCAGCAACTACATCGCGCTAGCCGTGGAACCGGCAGACGCGTAGTGGTCATTACTGACAATGCCCCCTATCACCATTCCCGACTTCACAAACCCTGGCGAGACAAGCTCGCCCACCGTTTCGCCTTGGACTTCCGGCCGCCCTATAGCCCCGAACTCAATCCCATCGAGCGAGTGTGGAAGCTCACCCGGCGGCGCTGTCTACACAATCGTTACTTCACCAATCTCAAAGACATTATCTGCGCCGCGGAAGCCGAATTTTCACAATGGACATCTCGCAACGATGTCCTGCGTAGGTTATGCGCAATTACTTAAGACGCTGTGTTTAGCTATAGCTAGACGAATCGCGGAGTTTTTGTCAAACTGAGGACCCTGATGCGCGTGGGGATCCTAAGAATGGCAGCGAAAGCAAAAAATAGCACATTGAAAAAGCCGAATCTCTTCATTGTCGGCGCGCCCCGGTGCGGCACGACCTCCTTATGGAGCTATCTGAAGGACCATCCTGACATCTTCATGTCAGCGGAGAAGGAGCTCTATTTCTTCGACTCCGATCTATGGGCAAGGGAAGCGTGGGCACCCACCCTCGAGCAGTATCTGGCGAATTTCTCCGCAGCAACAGACGAGAGAATAATTGGTGAGGCAACTCCCAGTTACCTCCGCTCCAAACGTGCCCCAGCGGAAATCAAGTGTTTCAATCCCGAAGCGCAGATCATCATTATGCTCCGGAATCCGTTGGACGTGATGCATTCACTCCATAGTCAGGGTCTGCGTTATGGCACCGAACCCATCGGCGACTTTGAAGCCGCATTGCAAGCGGACACGGCACGGGTCGGCCGAGAGTCGCTGGGCTATCATGCGTTTACAGACTTCCCCAACCAGGTTCAGAGGTATTTCGACGTGTTCGGGCGCGAGCATGTCCATACCATTATCTTTGACGACTTGAAAGATGATCCGGCCTCAGTCTACCAAGACACCCTGCGTTTCCTGAACGTCGGCCTCAACTTTGCGCCCGGATTCAAGATGGCGAATGCGAACTTGCAGGTCCGCAACGCACGACTGCAGAGAATCCTGGTGCACCGCCCCCGCGCTTTTCGCGGCATCAGTCGCGCTCTGCTACCCAAGTGGCTCCGTACTCGAGTCTCGCGTGCTCTCTTAAACTCCAATGTTGTTTCGAAGGCCAGGCCGCCCATCGACCCGGAATTGAGAAGGCGTCTCCAGAGGGAATTTGAGCCCAAGGTCCAACAACTTGGCAAGCTACTGGATCGCGACCTTTCCGGATGGGTCCAGGGCTCGAACGGAGAGTATGCTGAAATTCGGGGATACAAACGCCAGTTGATGGCCCCGGACTCGAACCTGCGTCGGTGATGATCAACCGGATGCAAACAGATCCGATTTCGGTGACTCTGGCTCTTGGCTCTGATCCGTATCAACAGCGTCTTCCGGCGGCTCTGTTGCGGGAAGGCATGCTGCGCCGGGTGCTGAGTTTCCGTCCAGAACCGGAGGTTGCGGACCCGAACGGGGCCGGATCGTTGGAGGTGGTCAAACGATTCCCGGCTTTTAAAGCTGTGAACCGGACTCTATGGGCAGCGTGGCGACGCTTACCCGGCACCGGGCATTCCCACCTGCCGAAGGTCGCAACCACCTGGCTCGCTGACCGCCTGGCATCAACCTATGTGCCGCCGAGCAGCATCTTTCACGGATTCTCAGGGACCTGTTTCGCTTGCATGGAGGCGGCAAAGCGGGGCGGCGCTGTAACCATCCTAGAAAGCCCGACCCTGCACCTTCAGCACTGGCAGGACGCGGTGATGGCTGAATGCGCGGATTTTGGCGTCAATCCGCGAGACTGTGCCAGCGTTCTCCCTGTGCCCTTGATCCGGCGCGCGCAGCGCGAGTATGAGCTGTGCAACAAGATCATTGTGCTTTCCTCGGTGGCGCGTCAAAGCTTCGAACAGTTTGGATATGCCGAGAAGGCAGTGTTGGTGTGGCCCGGCGTTGATCACCTCTTCTTCGCCCCTCGACTCGAGCTGGGCCCGCCCCATTTGTTTCGTGCTTGCTATGTGGGACGAGTGGAATTGGCCAAGGGAGTCGGGTACCTGCTGCAGGCCTGGAAGAGGCTTGGACTCGCGGGAGCCGAGCTCCTGCTGATTGGAGAGATCCGCCAAGAGATGGAAGCCCTGTTGAAACGCCACGCGGACGCAAGCATCAGGTTGCTGGGAGCGCTGCAGTCGTCCGAAGTGGCCGAGTGGTACCGACGGTCGAGCGTCTTCGTTTTTCCGTCGGCGAATGAGGGTCTGGCTCTGGTATTGCTTGAGGCCATGGCATCCGGGCTCCCGGTCATCGCCAGCGATAAGAGTGGAGCCCAAGACTGCGTGGCCGAAGGACGGGACGGATTTGTGGTTGCGGCAAGAAACGTTGACGCCCTGGCCGAGAGAATCCTGTGGTGCTACCAGCGTCGCGACGAAACCAGAGCCATGGGCAGGGCTGCCCGAATGAAAATCGAGCAGCAATTCACCCTTGCTCACTATGCGGAGAGGCAGATCAGTTTGTACCGGCAGGTCAGCAAAGAAGCGCCAGGTCCCGCCACAAATGCCCCACCCGAGACAGGGCTCATTGGTTGATTGCCGCGCGCGAGGCCCTGAAGACTTGGCGGAAGCGCTGCTGTCAGGGCGCCCTTTGTGGCTTCCACCAAGCTCGTGAGACGGCTGAGTTGATGGCTCCCGATTGCATGGGCTTTGTCCGGTTGAGCTGTTGGAACCGCGATCCCGACTACACCTTCTTGTTCCTCAGGGAATCGACGGGAAAGTTTACGCTGACAAGCAGGGGGAGCTTCAGAACCATTTCGAGCGCGCAGCACGTTGCCGAGCACGGCGGAGCGTATTGGCTTCTGGATGAAATCGCTATCATTATGGGCGAGCTTCGATCTCCTGAATTTTTTGCCACCGTCGCTTGACTCTCCTCGGGGTAGATTCGCGTGCGCTCACGGTTACAGACTCATCGAAGTTGCTTGCCGCGATGACGTGGGAGTTTGAGGCTGTGCGGTTGAAGCCACCGCCCATCTCCAAGCGGGGAACTCTGCCGGAGGTCAGTGAGCTGTATGCATTCGTAGACAGTGTGGAGACGCCAAGGCAAGTGCTTTCTGCTCCGATTGTGCGGTGAAGATGCACCGCAGAGAGCCATGGCGGCGCTATCTAAGCGGGATGAGATTGCGAGGTTCGAAACTAGACTTAGCTTCCGATGTTTCGCCGTTTATGATCGCAGAACATCTTTCAAACTCCGTTCTCGGCCAGATGAGATATCTCGCATCCAGTCTTCTCCATCTTGTTCCGTGGGCCAAGCAAACAGGCGTCGCGGAAACTTTTCTTCCGGTATGTTCCACTGCGCCTTGTATCGGTATTCGGTCAGCCAAGCGGTGATTTGCTCCGCAGCCCGTTGGTGGTGGATTTCGGCGATGATAAGCGGCCGCTGAGTCGCAAAAAGCCTTGTGCCGCCGCGGAGGACTTCGTACTCGCCACCCTCTACGTCTATCTTGACCAATCGCGGCAGAGGTCCCCCCGCTGCGACGAAGTCATCCAACGTGATTGCCGGAACATTTATGGTTTCGCCCGCCGCCAGTACTGGGCGGTTTCCGTCGGCTTCAACGCCACCCTGAGACCTGACTGTGCCGCGACGAAAGGAAATCCCATTGCTGGCGGTACGCGACCATACAGCAGTATGTACCACTTGAAGGTGATCTTGCAGTCCGTTCCTCGCACTGTTGCGCCGCAAGCGCTCAACATTTTCGGGGTCTCCATCAAAAGCGACAACACGGCCCGAGTCGCCCACAAGCAGGGCAGCGCCAAGAGCCATGGCTCCCACGTGCGCGCCAACGTCATAGACAACAGCACCCGGCCGAACGGCGGCCAAAATTGCATTCTGCACTTCGGGTTCATGCTCTCCACGCCAGAAGCCTATTTCTCCGGGAACACGGATCTGAATCCACATCCCCTGAGATAGGCCGGATTGAATCCGCACCCAAGCATGTGCGGTTTGGAGGAAATGACGTTGGGCCAGCTGCTTAAGCCGATCGAGCCCTCGTCCTAGGCCTGGCCACCGCCGCAACACACCTTCTGCCGCAGAGTTCTTAAGGACGAAGTACACCCGATAAAGCAGGATATAGAAGCTGTCCATCTTAAATCTCATAGTTTATCTGCTTTGATCAATATCAGTTTACCTCTTGCTCATTGAGCACTCTTTGGCTCTCAACCCCACCCACGATGGAGTGGTCAACGGCTACACATCGGAAAGATTGTTGATCGCGAATTCGCATTCGTCAGGAAATTGCTAAATGTCCGTAAATTCCAGGTTCCGGTGCTCTTATAATGGCGGCGCCGCCATCGTTTCGCGGTTCCGAGTCTTGAACGAAGCGGTGGACAATGTCCATGGTAGTGAATGTTGGTTCCACGCAGAGCAGCAGTTTTGATAGGAAATGCGATGTCTGGGCGAGGTCAACATTAAGATTGTTGGGCTCGACCGATTGAGACTCGGGTCGCGATCCCCCAACTTATAGACATCTTGGAGTGGATTTCTACTGGCTGCACGATCCGAAGAAACAAGATTGTTCCCGATTCATGCAGCATCGAAAGCCGGGGACCGCGCGGTTTTTCTCGGGTTATCGGCTTCCTTCGGACTGCGCGATGCACCCTCAAAAGGCCTGCGTCTACTCAGCAACCATTGAGTGTTGCCAGTTCGCGGACCACGAGGTGCCACGACCCCCCGCATTTCCTATCTTAGCCGTTTCTCTGCCTTGAACAAGCATTCACCGCCACGGACAGTATCCACAGCCTGGCTTCAAGATTCTGCACCACGACAGATTAAGATCCGGGTCGCAACATCTCCAATCTGCAGATATCCCGGAGTGGATTCTGGTTGGTTCCCTTAGATCGCTAGGGCGAATACGCGGAGCCTCAATTGAGGTGCGTGTTTAAGGGCAAGCTCGCCCGATATAACACCGGCATGCCGAGACCTCGTCCGCAATCGCTAGCGAAAATCAAGGTGTGTGAACCTTCCTCCCATGCTGGTGAGGAGCTATTGCAGTCTCCTCCCGCCACGACTTCTGTCTTGCCGCTTACCGTATCTTTCAACCAAATCTGCTTGGGTCCAGCCTGCATCGACTCAAAAGCCAACCAGTTTCCGTCAGTCGAGATCACTGAACCCTCGATTGGAGCCGGCAGCGGCAAAGCAGCGCGCGCCACATTCCGAGTGGCAGGATCAAAAGTCATAGTTGTTGATGAACCATTTTTCACCAACTCAAAGTAGATTGACCCCTGGAATGACGGTGCCACCGGATGAAAAGCCTGGCCTTCTAAAGCAAATTCTTCCATCTGTCCATCGTGCAACCAGCGAAGCACGTACCCACTTCGGACCATTGCCTGATAAAAAAGTCCGGCGCTCGATACCGCGGGAAATGTAGAAAAAAACGTCCCTCGGTCTAGAGCGACTCGCTGAAAATGCCGCCCGGGTTCGAGCAGATAGCGCACTTGGTGCCTTTGTGCGTCAAACGCCGCGATGATCATTGCCGCCACTAGTCCTCCAGCCACAAGTTTGGGACTAAACGATCGCCAGTATTCACGCCCTTCCACGAAGAAGAGCGCAGCCAATATCCACAACTTCGGAAAGAATCGCAGCCAGCCCGGCAACAAAAACAAGTTCAGTGCAACGTAGGAAACAATCAGGTAAATTCTCTCCTTAGGTCCGGCGTGCTGCAGCAACAGAACCACCGGCAATAACAAGAGAATGAAGGTATACGAAACTGCGTTCCCCGAAAGCAGCAGGATTCCTATCGTGAACCAGGCAAAACCGCGGCGATGTAAATACTTGCTCCCCGACGCCAGACCAAATGATGTGGTCGCAAGAATGAGTAGCGCAGTAAACGGCCGCAAGAAAAAGAAAACGAGAGGCGCACTCCAAACGGGGTGCGGATTTAGATCCGGTTCCATGACAAACGAGTGCCGCAAAAGGGTCGTAAGAGTTCCATTTCCAGCGTCGTAAGGATCGATGACCTCGCCTTCCAGAGATCGTGGCAAGATTTGCGTAGCGTAGAAGTGAACGTCCCCCCAGCCGAAAATCGCAATTGCGGTCACCACTGCTATGGCGGACGCCGCCAGCATTCCCGCAACCGCCTCCCAATTGCGTTTCACCACGAAATACAAGAGAAAAGGACCACCGTACAGCTTAAGTCCGAACGCCACACCGCAGAGAAAGCCGCTCCCTGCTGACTTGCCCCGGTCCAGGCAGTAAAACGCCAGCGTCAGAAGGAATAACAAGAAGATGTAGTATTGGCCTAGGCGAAAATTGGACTGTAGCGAGCCGTAGCCTAGAAACATCAGTATTGCGATGTGCTCAATCCGAATCTGCGTGGCTTTTGAAAGCATCCACAACGTAGCCGCCAGAAATGCGAGGTTAAACGCCAGCCATATCTGTTTGGCGGTTTGTACCGGGAATCCCGCGAGAGGTACGATTGGCAGCATGGTGAGAGGTGTCTGCGGAACATATGCTCCCAGTTGGTCTCCGATTCCCGCGTAATTCATCTGCCGCTGAAACCACGTCCAATCGTAGTAGTCGCGCAAAGGTGCGCCCTGACGCACCAGAACAGCGGCGGTGTAGTAGTTTGGAAAGTCGGTTTCGTTTCGGGTCCAACCCTTGCGGAATGACGTTGCCAGAAAAACGGCAAGCATCACCAACGCCAAGGCACGGGCTTTCGTCATATTATCTTTGGCACTCGCGGCTGGTTTTGCTCAAGAGCGGCTAGTTCTTTGTTACTTATCTCCGGTCCCGCTTCCAGGTAATCCTTATCAATGCTCAAGTTCCACAAGTCGAACCCTGCACCCACCACGTTTCGCGCTGCCAAAATAGCAGTCAACATCGAGTGGTCCTGATTGTTGTAGCGATGCATTCCATTTCGCCCCACCAGCTGCAAATTAGGCACCCCTGCAAGGAATCCCCGCACCGCCGCAAGGCCATCCTGATAACCGCGGTCGTAAACAGGATATGCCTTTGGCATTCGCACCACCGCTCCATCGACCACGTCTTGTCCACGGACTAGTCCCAGCTGCACCATCTCTCGCTTCGCCAATGCGATTAGGTCCTCATCCGCCGCCTTCCAAATTGCATCAGACATGTTGCAAAAATATTCCACGCCCAAACACGTCAAATTAGGATTGGGCGTCATCTCCGGACTCCAGTTCCCGTAGTTCTGCACGCGGCCCGCGGTTACCGCTGGATCGTGCACGTAAATCCAGGTGTCCGGAAAAAGATCTCGGCCTCTCACCATCAATGCTACGACGATGAAATCGCGGTAGTGAAATTTCCCGGCTGCCGCCAGAAGCGCCGGCTGCGCAGCCGGATCGAGCTTCTCAATCAACTCGCGAATGGGAATGCTGCTGATGAACTGCGCTCCGCGATAGGTCTTGGCTCCGGCTTGCACGGAAACCACTTTTCCTGCCTGCCACTGAACGCTTTCTACCGGAGCATTCAGAATTACCGGTACCCCTCGTTGCTCAACAATGTCTCGCATCCGCGACCACAACATTCCGGGTCCAAGGCGAGGGTACTGAAACTCCTTGATAAGGGTCTTGATCTGCTTGTCAGGGCGCTGAAACACCGCATCGCGCAGCAACGACCAGAGCGAAAGTCCTTGGATCCGCTGTGCCGCCCACTCCGCTGCGATTTCGCGGCAATTCATGCCCCAAACTTTTTCGGTGTAACTCTTAAAAAACGTCTCGAACAAGCGTCGGCCAAACCTATTCGAAACCCAAGTTGCGAAATCGTATTCGGGCAAAGTAGGGAACAGCCGACTTCGCACGAAGCTGAGTCCGCAGCGAAACGCCTCCATCACGCCCAGTCCGCAGAATGCGTCGAACGGCTCCAGCGGATACTTGAAGAACCGCGATTTGTAGTAGATGCGCGAAAGACGATTGCGCGTAAGGAGGTCGTCGCCGAGAACCTCCTGCCAGATTTGCTGCACCAACGAAACTTTGGTGTAGAAGCGGTGACCCCCGATGTCGAAGCGAAACCCTTTGTATTCCACGGTGCGAGCCAGTCCACCCACAACCGCCTCTTGTTCCAGCACCACGCACCCCACGCCCAGGTTCGAAAGCTCGTACGCCGCCGTCAATCCCGCCGGACCAGCGCCCAAGATCACCACTCGGGTAGAGTTGTCACCTGTTTTCACAGTTATCCTTGCGGTTCGGCGACCTTGTCTCTCTCGCCGCTTTCAAACGCACAGAGCTTATCACTATTGTGTGCTGGTGTTTACTGGTGTAGCTGGATTAGACGAGCTCTTGAAACTTGATGATTAATGGCGCGCCGAATATCATGGATATTAGTGTAACTTCTAAAGGCGATTTGATCGCCGCCGCGGGTGCCGCGAGTGGGGCGCACATGATTATCGTGAGGCGATCAACTGGTGTCATTGACCCACTGAGGGGAATTGCTGGACCCGTGAGATACCCGGCGATCTCTCCCGACGGGAAGCGGCTCGCGTTCAGCCGTCGGCACTGGGGGTCATGGCACCTCGTGGTCCGCGAATTGGCAACCGGAGTCGAGCACCAATTGACTCATACCGCATGCAACGCGACGCTGCCATCGTGGGAGGACACCCACACACTGTTGTATGCAACCGATTTCGGAAGAGGGCTGGGTCTTAGCGCCCTCGCTCGAGTTGATCTGCAGGATTAAGATGGGCGGAAAACTGTGAGCGGGCCATCAGGGGCACCACGAATCGCAAGCTCTCAACAATCCCAGTTGAGCGCCGTTTCGATCGCGACTCTAGTTTCGCTATTTAACTTTGGAGTCTGCTATCTTCGCTCGTTTGTCTTTCCCAACATCCCGCTCCTGCCCTGGGGAGATGCAGTAGGCTTTCTGAACAACGGAAATAAAATTGTTGCGGGGCACCTGCCGTATCGCGATTACTTCGCATTTCTCCCTCCTGGAACGGAATTGACTTATGCCCCTTTTGATCAGGGGATTCGGACCACGCTCCTGGATCCCGAATCTGATGGAACTGTTCCCAGCGGAGAATCTGCGGATTTATTTGTATGAGGAATACAGGCAGGCACCCACTGAGACCTTGGCGAACATTTTCCAGTTCCTTGAGGTCAATCCACGATTCTTCCCCGACATCTCTGAGAAATACCTGCAGACCAGCGTCCCTAGGTTTACTTGGGTCAGCTACATGCTCAAGAAATACGGCGTTTGGTCTCCCTTGAAAAGTGCTATTCCGGCGCTTCTTCTTCCCGTTCTTCGGAAATGGGTTTTGAGAAACAGCCAAACAGCGGAACTAGAAAGTGCGGGTAGGCCTCTATTCGGTCAATCTCACAAATCATGGCAATTTTCATGACGTGTACAACAACGAGGCTTCGCCTTTATTTGGCAAGTTCACTGGTTTTCAGCGCCGCGTGGATGGCTTCATTCTTAGTTTCGGTGACTGAAAGTATGCGCACAACCACGAAAGGGGAAGATAAGAAGGGAGGAGGGCTCAGAGGTTACGGCAGCGCACTGGCAAGACGGCGCGTGATGGATCGAAGCATATGATCGGCGAAGGAGTGTCATCCTCCCGCTCGACGATATTTAGTAATCCAGTCAAAGAAACGCGGATCACACCCCCCACACGACAGCGCGTACACCGGACACCGGACTCACAAAGGCACCCTGAATTCGAGTCGATTCGGTTATGAGCTTATGCAACACGTCATTCGCTTCCTGCCGCGAAAGCGAGTCTGACGGCATATTTCTCCAGGTGCTGCTGGGCACGCAAACCATACGGCGAGCGACGCTTCAGCCTTCAATCTTCGCCTCGCGCAGATGCTTTACTGCGGCTTCCGAGCTCACAGGCGAGTAATAAACTTCTTTGAACGTGTACGACCGCGATTTGGAGCCGATGACGGGCAGTATCTCGATGTGCCAGTGATAGTCGTCCTCAATGGTCTTCCAGAAACCCAAGGTCTTCGAAGGATGCAAACTGTTGGGCGAAGTGTGCAGCACCAGGTGGAAGTCCTCGCCCATGGTGCGTATGCGCTGCAGGGTGCGGCGCAAAATCGCGGCTAATTCACCTAGCATATCCGGCCGGACCAACGCCGTACGCTCGAACCCGGCCTCATGGGTGCGCGGGAGAATCCAGGTTTCATAAGGAACGCGCGGAGCGTAAGGACAAAGGACAACATAATCTCCACGAGCTTCCACGACGCGCACGGATTGACGTTCCTCCTGGTTCAGAATGTCGCAGAAAACGCAACGTTCCTTGCTTAGGAAATATTCACGGCCGGCACGCAACTCATAGAGCACGCGGCGAGGCACGAACATAGTCGCCGTAAGCTGCGAGGTCGGATGATCGAATTCCTGCCCTGCGTGAGAGCCGTAGTCCTTGAATAGACTCACGTACTTGATCCGTGCATCATTCTTAAGGTCGAGGATGCGCTCGGCCGCGAGGCGCAGAAACAGCTCGATTTCGCGATCCGTCGCCTGCCACAAATTGCGCTGATGGTTAGGGTTCTCGACCAGCACCTCGTGCGCGCCGACCGAGCGCATGCGGTCGTAAAGACCGTCGCCGCGTCGGCCCGGATCTCCCTCGATCCGATAAAGCGGAGTGGGGTGAACCACGGCGCGTGCCGCCCAGGCAGTACCCTGAGAGCCCATCTGGGTCGAAATGATCTGCGCCGCATTGGGGGAGTCTGGGCAGAACGGACACGCGCCACGCGGGCGAGGATTGCCATCGCTGGGATCGTCGCCGGTGATGACCCAGGAGCGGGTGATGGGATCTTTACGGAGTTCCATGGGATAGGAGAACACTGAGCCGAAGCGGGCGTCAACTCGGATTTCCACTTCGGTTATGTGACGTGTGCTGCAGAACATGGGCATGAAGCTTTGTTATAATCCGCGCTCGAAGCCCATCCGAAATGTCCGAGCCGTCCACTCCGCTCATGCGGCAGTATGCCGCGGTCAAGAAAGACCATCCCACCGCGCTGCTGTTCTTCCGTTTGGGTGATTTTTACGAGCTTTTCTTTGACGACGCCATTGTGGCATCACGCGAGCTGCAGATCACCCTAACCTCACGGAACAAAGAGAAAGGAATTGCGGTTCCCATGTGCGGCGTGCCGCATCACGCGGCAGAAGGATATATCGGCAAGCTCATTCGCAAGGGCTACAAGGTTGCGATTTGCGAGCAGATGGAAGATCCGCGACTGACCAAGAAGATTGTGCGCCGGGAGGTGACGCGGGTAGTCACGCCGGGAACGGCGGCGGACTCCTCGCTGGGCTCGGAAGAGAACAACTTCTTAGCGGCCATCGCGCAAGTTGGCGATCGGGTGGGATTTGCGGCATTAGACGTCTCCACAGGCGAGTTTCGCGCCACTGAGTTCAGCGGCGAGAGCGCACTCCGGCGTGTGCAGGAGGAGCTGGAGCAGTTACGGCCGAAAGAGGTGCTGTATGGATCGGAAGCACCGTTGTTCGATCGACAGGACAGGCCTGCTCCGCTCGGAGGCGCTGGCGAATCCGTCGCGTCCATAAAAAAGCCCGGAGCGTCTGCAGAAGGAGATGCGACAGTGCCGAGCTTCCCTCGGTCGGACAGCTTGGGGCGGCCGTTCCCGCATCCTTCATTTCCGCGGCCACGCGCCGCAGGAGCCATGTGCACCGAGACTCCGCTGGACGATTGGATTTTCTCTCCTGACCATGCCATCCCTCTGCTGGAGAATCACTTTGGGGTTCTGTCGCTCGAAGGGTTTGGGCTGGCCGGGCGGACAGCGGCCGCGGCCGCGGCCGGGGCCATTCTTCATTATGTGCGCTCCACGCAACGGGGATCGCTCCACCATGTAGATCGCATTGGCGTGTATGAGCGACAGAATTATCTGGTGCTGGACGCGGTGACCGTCAGAAACCTGGAACTGATTGAACCGCTGTTCGCGGGAACGGACGCAGGGGTCACACTGTTCCGCTCGATGGACTGTGCCGTTACGCCCATGGGTAAACGATTGCTGCGGTCATGGTTGCTGCGGCCATCGCTCGATCTAAGCGAGATCCAGGCGCGGCTGGATGCGGTGGAAGCGGGAGTGAAGGACACCATCTCACGGGAAGAGCTGCGACGTGCTCTCGACGGGGTGCTCGATCTAGAGCGACTGCTCAGCCGCGTCACGCTGGAGACAGCGAATCCGCGCGATGTGCTTGCTCTGGCGGCATCGCTGGGGAAGATTCCCGCAGTCAAGTCCGCTGCGGGCCGCCTGGGTGGGGAGCGACTGAAGACTCTTCACGGAGCCCTCGACGAATTGAGCGAGCTTCGGCAGCGCATCGATACCACGATCGTTCTCGAACCGCCCCTGAGTTTCTCCGATGGTGGCGTGATCGCTGCGGGCGTGGATCGCGAGCTTGACGAACTCCGCGACCTGAGTCGCAACAGCAAGCAGGTGTTGGCGCAGGTGGAACAGCGGGAGCGGCAGCGGACGGGCATAACTTCTCTGAAGGTTAAGTTCAATTCTGTCTTTGGTTACTACATCGAGATTTCGAAGCCGAATTTGCATCTCGCTCCTCTGGACTATGAACGCAAGCAGACGTTGGTGGGCGCGGAGCGCTTCACCACTCCGGAACTGAAGGAATATGAGGCCAAGATTCTCGACGCACAGGAAAAGATCACGGAGATCGAGAGGCGGCTGTTTACCGACTTGCGGACGGCGATTGCCGGTGAGGCGAAGCGCATCCGCCGGACGGCGCTGGCTTTGGCGGAAGTGGACGTGCTGGCTTCTCTGGCTCACATCGCAGCGCTCAGAAACTACTGCCGACCCAAGTTTGTGGGTTCGCAGAACCATGACGCTGCCAGCGCCGCTCGCCGCGATGAGGACGCCGGAGACTTGGAGATCATCCAAGGCCGGCATCCCGTAATCGAGCAGCAGGAATTGGCCGGGGGCAGCGAACGTTTCGTGCCCAACGATCTTTATTTAAATTCCTCAACTCACAATATTCTCCTGCTGACCGGACCGAACATGGGCGGTAAATCGACTTATTTACGGCAAGCGGCGCTGATCGTGATTCTGGCGCAGATGGGGTCATTTGTTCCGGCGCGATCGGTACGTCTGGGCGTGGTAGACCGCGTTTTCACTCGAATCGGCGCGAGCGATAACCTGGCGCGCGGGCGCTCCACATTCATGGTGGAAATGACGGAAACGGCGGCGATCCTGCACACGGCGACGCCCCGTTCACTGGTCTTGTTGGACGAAGTGGGCCGGGGCACAGCCACCTACGACGGGCTGGCAATTGCGTGGGCTGCCGTCGAGCATCTGCATTCGCGCGTACGGGCTAAAACGCTTTTCGCCACTCACTATTTCGAGCTTACGGAACTGGCCGAGCAGCTTGCGGGCGTGAAGAATTATCACGTTTCGGTGAAGGAGACCGGCGGGGGGATAGTCTTTTTGCGAAAGGTCGAGGCGGGCGCAGCCGACCGCAGCTACGGCATCGAAGTTGCCAAGCTGGCAGGTCTACCGAATGAAGTGATCACACGCGCGCGGGAGGTGCTGGCGGAACATGAGTCGGCGGAACGTGAACTGACCGGGCACCTATCGCCGGGGGCGGATCCTCCACCCGCCCAGTTGACAATCTTCACTCCCCTGTCGCAACCGGTGCTGGAGAAGCTGCGCGAAGTGGATTTAAACCGCCTCACGCCCCTGGAGGCGTTGAATTTGCTGGCCGAGCTGAAAAAGGAAATCTGACACCGCCACAGAGGACATAGAGAACTTCATCCTTCATTCACACAAATGTCAGCAAAGAATAAATCCTCGAACATCCATCACGTTGGACAACTCCTGATCGTCGGCTTCGAAGGTACGGAGATAACTCGACGGCTCAGTTCCCTTCTCACGAAGTTGCAGCCAGCAGGAGTGATCCTATTCGCTCGCAACATTACAGGAGCTGAACAGACGTGGCGGCTGCTCGAGGACTGCCAGAAATGCGTGACTACGCAGCTCTTTGCATGCGTGGACCTCGAAGGTGGGCGCGTGGACCGCTTTCGCGACGTGCTTGGTCCGGCGCCATCGGCGGCGGATGTGTTCGCCACTGGCGATCGCAAGCTTTTCCGCAGACACGGGCAGATCCTCGGCCAATGCTGCCGGGCGCTAGGCTTCAACACGGACTTCGCTCCCTCGGTGGATCTAGCATTCGAGGCTTCGCGCACGGTCATGGGTTCGCGCACGGTTTCCGACGATGCTAAGAAAGTGGTCAGCTATGCGCGCGAGTTTCTAAGGGGATTGCGGGCGGCGGGCGTGATGGGATGCGGCAAACATTTTCCGGGCCTGGGCGAGGCCAATTTCGACACCCATCACGGGCTGCCGTCGGTAAGCAAATCTTTTCGCAAGTTGTGGAACGAAGATTTGGCTCCCTACCGTGCGCTGCGGCGTGATTTCCCCATGGTGATGATTTCGCACGCGGCATATCCGGCCGTCACCCGTGCGGGCATGCCGGCTTCGCTTTCACAGAAATGGATTACCGATGTGTTGAAGAAGAAAATCGGCTACCGCGGGCTGATCGTGTCTGACGATCTTGAGATGGAGGCGGTGCTTACGGCTGCGTCGATTGGCGAAGCTGCGGTTGGACATATTGGTGCAGGAGGAGATTTGTGCCTGATCTGCCAGCGTGAAGACTCCATCACGCAAGCCTACGAACAACTCGTGCACACGGCGGAACGAGATCGTAAGTTTGCCCAGCGGGTCGAGCAAGCAGCGGCGCGGGTTATGGCTTTCAAGAATAGATCGAAAGAGTGGAAGAACAAGGCGAAAGTGCCATCTCCGGGCAGCACCGACCGGCTATCGCGACAATTGTGGGAGTTCGGGGAGCAGGTGCGGCTTGAAGTTCTGCACCGCGTGGAGAGCGCGCGGCGGCGGCTGCGAACATGAAACCCAAAGGTACGCTGGTCGTGGCCGGAGTGATGAGTGGGACCTCGGGGGACGGAATTAATGTGGCGCTAGTGCGGGTGGGTGACACGCGTGGCGGCGCGCGGCGACGGTCGGGGACGGCTTCCATCGTTCGCGGGCAGCAGAGTCCTGGCCACACAATCAAGCTCCTCGGGCACGTCGAGTTCCCGTATGCGAAGCAAGTGCGGTCAGCGGTCTTAGGTGCAATGAATGCGGGGGAAATATCGGTGGCCGACTTGGCGCGTCTGAACTTTTTGCTGGGAGAATTGTATGCCGACGCCGTGCTCTCGGCACAGCGCCGCTTTCGAGTGAAAAGTGAACTCGTGGGTTGTCACGGGCAGACGCTTTATCACCAGGGCGAGGCGAAGCCGTTCCTGGGTCGCAAGGTGGCGACAACCTGGCAGACGGGCGAGGCCGCAACCATTGCGGCGCGGGTAGGTGTGCCGGTGGTTTCCGATTTTCGTCCGGCGGATATGGCAGTGGGGGGCCAGGGCGCGCCGCTGGTTCCCTTCCTCGATTATCTGCTGTTCGCCGATTGCCCAGAGGGACGCGTCGTACAGAACATCGGCGGCATTGCGAATCTGACGGCCATTCCCTCCGGGGCGGCGGCCAATGACGTTGTTGCCTTCGATACTGGTCCGGGAAATATGGTGATGGATGCGGTCATGGAAGAGCTTTTCGGTCGCCCCTACGACCGTGGCGGAACGATCGCCGCTTCCGGAGAGGCGCTCAATCGGGTGATCGACGATATGCTGCGCCGTCCTTTCTTCCACAGGACGCCGCCGAAGACGGCAGGGCGCGAGGAATTTGGCCGTGAGTTCGTGCGAGAGTTTTTGCAAAGCTGCGGTCGCGCCCGCAAACAGGATGTTGTGGCCACGGCTGCGACGCTGACCGCCAGGTCGATCGCGGATGCAGTGCAGCGATTTGTGGTGAAAGCTTCCCCAGGCGGGCGGAAGCGACCCTATGCCGAGATGATTCTCTCCGGTGGTGGGGCAAAGAATCCGACTCTGGTTCGAATGTTGTCTAACGAACTGGCTTCACTGGGTATAAAGATTCGATTCTCGGATGAGTTCGGGTTACCGTCAGAGGCGAAAGAGGCCGTGGCTTTCGCGATGCTGGCCTACGAGACCTGGCATCGGCGGCCTTCGAACGTGCCATCGGCCACAGGAGCGAAACGGGCGGCGGTGTTGGGTAAGATTTCATATCCATAACTTAATTGCGAAGAGTGCTGACTATGGCGGTTTATGTGGCGATGTTGCGGGGCATTAACGTTGGCGGACACAAGCGGATAAAGATGGATCAACTTCGAAAGTCATTCGAAGCGTTGGGGTTTGATCAGGTGAAGACTTACATCCAGAGTGGAAACGTGGTCTTCAACACCGCGAAGCTTTCCCCGGCCGGACTGTCGAAGCGAATCGAAGAAAGCATCCTACGCGACTTCGGCCATTCTGTTGCGGTGATTTCGCGGACGCTGGACGAAATGGGGGAAGCCATTGCAACCAATCCATTCTTGAAGAAGCGCGGAATCGACCAGGCGAAGCTGCATGTGATGTTCCTGCCTGAAAGTCCCGTGCCATCTGATCTCAAGCAGTTGCAAGGACTGACTGCGGCGCCGGATCAGTCCCGTTGTTTGGGCAAGGAGATTTACCTCTACCTCCCGAATGGAGTTGCCCAAAGCAGTTTGGCGAACAATCCCTTGGAAAGACGGCTATTGAAACGTGCCACAATGCGCAATTGGAACACCGTGAGCAACCTCTATCAGATGTGTCTGGACTGTGGATGATTGCGAGCGGGCGCTCAGGACCGAAGCCAGACGCTGTTTTGACGGTGAGGGGCTGGGCGCAGTTGTGTTATCCATTCGCGATCGTGGCGATTCGAGCAATGTTCTCCGCGGTCACGGTTGCGACGTTCTTCTTCCTGCTTTCCTGCGCGGCCAAGCCCGATCCCAACACACTGGTGATGATCATCGAGTCGAGCCCCATGAATCTGGACCCGCGAGTGGGAATCGATGGCTGGTCCGAACGGATTGACAACCTGATTTTCGACGATCTTCTATCCCGAGGAGACGACTTGAACGTGGCCCCAGGCTTGGCCGAGCGCTGGGAGATTCCCGATCCACTCACCTACATCTTCCACTTGCACCGGGGGGTGAAGTTTCACGACGGCCGTCAGCTTACCGCACGCGATGTCAAGTGGACCTTCGATTCCCTGCTTCAGGGCAAGATTCGCAGCACCAAGACGGCGGTCTACCGCTTCGTCGATCACATTGACGCGAGCGACGACTTCACCGTCGTCTTCCACCTTAAAGAGCCCTTCGCCACCCTACTGTGGAATCTTTCTGATGGCGCCATTGGCATTGTGCCTTATGGCAGCGGCGACGAAGTATCACGCCAGCCGATCGGTTCGGGGCCTTTCAAGTTTGTCAGCGCCGAGACGGATAAGCAGGTCATCATCGAGCGCAATGACGAATACTGGGGGGAGAAGGCGCATCTGGCTCGCGTGCGATTTGCGGTGGTGCCGGATGCGACCACGCAGGCTCTTGAACTTCGCAAAGGCAGTGGAGACGTGACCATCAACTCCCTTACTCCGGATACCGAGCTTACGTTGCAGCAGGACCCGCGGCTAGCAGTGGAGCGGGGGCCGGGGACAAGGCTGGCCTATCTGGGATTCAATTTGCTCGATCCCATTCTTAAAGATGTTCGGGTACGGCAAGCAATCGCCTACGCTCTCGACCGGAAGCCGATGATGGAGTATCTGTGGCGCGGCGAAGCGCAGCCGGCTCGGAGTGTTCTTCCCCCCCAGAGCTGGGCCTACAACGGCGACGTTCCCTCCTACGATCACGATGCTGAGAAGGCTGAGAAATTGCTCGATGCGGCTGGCTACCCTCGGGTGAATGGGCTGCGCTTTCACATCACCATGAAAACCTCGACGGACGAGAACACGCGGCTCATGGTTGCCGTGATTCAGCAGCAACTGCGGAATGTGGGGATTGCGCTCGATATCCGCAGCTTCGAGTTCGGCACTTTCTTTGCCGACGTGACCCATGGCGCATTTCAGCTTTATGGCCTGCGCTGGATTGGGGGCAACGAAGATCCGGACATTTTCGAATACGCGTTTCACTCGTCAAAATTTCCGCCGCATGGGGCCAACCGCGGGCATTATGCCAACCCCCGGGTGGACGTGCTGATTGACCAGGCGCGTGCCCGGGTGGATTTGAAAGTACGCAAGCAACTCTACGCCGAGGTGCAGCGGATGCTGGGCGATGAACTACCCTACATCGATTTGTGGTATCTGGATAATGTGCTGGTGCACAACCGGCGGGTTCGGAACCTTAAGCTGAATCCGGCGGGAAATTACGATTTTCTGCGGACAGCGGAGCTAGTGCCGAACTCGGGGTCGGGACAAGCCCAACCTTAAGCCGGGAGAACATCCGCGGAGCACGCCGAGAAAGCAAATCGACAGAAACAAATGCGCTGCGCCCCCGCCGGGACCCGCGTTCTCGCGTGTTACCATCGAAGTTGACTCCTGAAACTGCATGCGGATTCTCTTCATTGGCGACATTTTCGGACGGCCGGGACGAAATATCGTTAAGGACCGCTTGCGTGGCCTGGTTCGAGACCACGCCATCGACCTTGTGATTGCAAACGGGGAGAACGCCGCTGCCGGTTTTGGAATTACGCCGTCACTCGCCGAAGAATTGTTCGACCTGAATATCGACGTGCTCACCACCGGAAATCACGTGTGGGACAAGCGCGAAATCCTCGATTACTTCCAGATGGCGAATGGCGATGCCCACAGTCCGGCGAAGCGATTGTTGCGGCCGGCAAACTACCCGAATGACATGCCCGGATGGGGGCTGTACGAGGGACGCAAGGGGCGGGTGCCTTATGCGGTAATTAACCTGCAGGGTCGCGTGTTCATGGCCTCCAATGACGATCCGTTTCGTACTGCGGATAATCTCTTGAAGCAAATTGAGGCCAAAGTCATTTTCGTGGACCTGCATGCGGAAGCGACCTCGGAGAAGATTTCACTCGGCTGGTATCTCGATGGTCGCGTCACCGCGCTGGTCGGCACGCACACCCATGTTCCCACGGCGGACGAGCGGGTTCTGCCCAATGGCACCGCGTACATTACCGATGTTGGCATGACGGGCCCCTACGACGGAGTAATTGGTGTCAAGAAGGAATTGGTGGTGGGAAAGTTTCTTAACGGAATGCCCGTCCGCTTCGAGCCCGCGACCGGCGACGTACGCCTTTGCGCGGTAGTGGTCGATTGCGAGGAAAACACGGGGAAAGCACGCAGTATTGAGAGAATCATGCTGCAGGAGAGATCTGGCAAGCAACCGTAACTGGGACGATCTAGCTGCGTGACCGCTTGCTTATTTCCGCCAGCCTGAACCCAGTGAAATCGAAGGTACCAGGTACAACTGGAGTGTCCACTCGACCTCTCTTCCGGGTTAGAATCAAGCGAATGCAGCGGGCGTTCTTCATCCTTACGGCGACTATTCTGGCCGCGTTATCGGCTTTTGCCGGCAGCGATGCGCCCAGCGGGGCGTCTCCACCTGTGTTGTGCGCCAGCGGACTTCCCGGAGGCACCAACTGCGTAGTTTCTAAAAAAGATCTCAAACAGGCACGCGTAGCCTTCCAGCGCGCGCTGAAGCTGGAAAGTGGTAATCACCTGGAAGAGGCTTTCGCGCAATTCGACGAGGCCTTGCGCCTGGTTCCACAGGACACACAGATCCTGACGCATCGCGAGTTGGTGAAGGCGCAGCTGGTCTTTAATCATATGGAACACGGTAACGCCTTGTTCGCGGATGGCCAACTTGCCCCGGCGGTAGCGGAATTCAAGCGCGCGTTGGAACTGGATTCGGGAAACCCGTTCGCGCAGCAAAGGCTCGCCGATGCTTTGCAGCAATCGGCGCCGCCTCCTACGCCGGTGATACCCACGGCTTGGACGGATCTGGGCGAGATCCATCTCAAACCCAAGGACGACCGCGCCACCTTCCACTATCGGGGCGATGTTCACGGCCTGTTTGGAGAGTTAGCTTCCGCGTACGGCGTGACGGTGACATTCGACGACTCCGTAACTCCGCGGCAGGTGCGCTTTTTCGTCGACGAGGTGGACTTCTTCACCGCACTTCGCCTAGCCTGCGAGGTGAGTAAGACCATGTGGTCTGCGCTGGATGCGCACCAAGTTCTGGTCGCTGCCGACAGCGCGGAAAATCACAAGCAGTTTGACCGTATGTCTCTGCTTACGTTCACCTTGCCTTCGCATACCACATCGCAGGAAGCCACCGAGATCGTGACCACCATGCGCAACATGTTTGACCTGCACTTCGTTAGCTCCGGGCAAACGGCCGGCAGGGTTGAAGTAAGGGCTCCGCAAGCTGTCACCGGGGCGTTGACGCGGCTCATGGAACAACTGAATACGGAACGGCCCCAGGTGATGCTCGACCTCACGGTTTACGAAATCAGCCACAACCTGGCCCGCAATATCGGCCTGCATATTCCGGATCAGTTCAACCTGTTCAATATTCCGGCAGGAGCACTGGCGGCCCTGGGAGGACAGAACATTCAGCAACTCATCAACCAACTGATTTCCTCGGGCGGCATCAACCAGGCCAACAGCACATCCCTATCGGCCCTGCTCGCTCAACTCGGGAGTCAACAGAGCTCCATCTTCAGCCAGCCGCTGGCCACCTTTGGCGGCGGCCTGACCTTGATGGGTCTAAGTCTTGATCAGCTCGCGTTCCAGCTGTCTGTGAATGAATCGTGGGCTCAAAGCCTGGATCACTTAACCCTGCGCGCCGGCCAGGGCAACGAGGCAAACTTTCATCTGGGTACGCGTTATCCCATCGTCAATGCGACGTATGCGCCTATTTTTAATTCGTCCGCGATCTCCAAGGTACTGGGAAACCAGTCTTACATCCCGCCTGTACCGTCGGTCTACTATGAGGACCTTGGATTGAACCTCAAAGCCAAGCCGACCGTCCATGGCAATGGAGATGTAAGTATCGAGTTGAATCTGCAAGTCCGCTCGCTCACGGGTAACAGCACGAACGGACAACCGATCATTTCCAATCGCGAATACCGGGGGAGCATCAACTTAAAAGACGGTGAACCCGCCGCCGTGGCGGGGCAGGTCTCCCTCACCGAACAGCGCTCGCTGAGCGGAATCCCGGGGTTGGGACAAGTCCCCGGCCTAAATCAGGTCATGGTGAGCAACAGCAAGAGCGAACAAAACGATGAACTGCTCATCGTTATTACTCCTCACGTGCTCTCCAATACCACTCGCTCGACTGAAGAGATTTGGATAACAGCAAAGTAGAACCAGGAGCCGGTTGGCATCCGGTTCTAGCGCACGGGGGTCTCGACACAGAGAATCGGGCTTCGGAACGGCACCGAGGTGCCGTGACCGAACTTACTTTCCCTGTTTTCCCGCAAACTCAACTAGTTGCTTGAGCACGTCTGCAGGAATCTGGCTGACATTACCGATCTTGCGGCCATTGATGAAGAGCGTGGGCGTGCTACTCACATCCACCGACTTGCCCAATGCCATCGACGCGTCCACCCGCGCTTTGGTCGCAGGCATAGCGGCGCACGCGGCAATGTCGGCGCCTTTCGTCCCGGTGGCTTCGGCGATGGCCGCAAGTTTCTGGTCCGCGTTCTCTGCCGTTATGTCAGCCTGTTGCTCATAGGTCTTGGCGATGAATTGCCAGAAAATGTCATTGGAAGCACGCCCGACACAGTCGGCGTACGCCGCGCCCTTGGCTGCCCAGTTATGCATCTCCAGCGGATAATTCTGGAAGACGAAGCGGGCGTTAGGTTCAGCCTTCACCAGGCCTTCAATGGCAGGTTGCGCGGCCTTGCAGGCTGGACACTGCAGATCGCCGAACTCAACAATCGTAACCGGCGCGTCCTTGGGTCCACGCGCCGGGCCAGTGATCCCTTTGTCCAGCAGCTTGCGAGCGGGGGCGAAGGGGGCGGCGCCGAACGGAATGATCTCGCCCACAACCGCGTGTTCACCATCGCCGGTCACATAGAAACGGCTGATCTGCTGGCCTTGTGGACTCGCGAGTGTAACCAGCACTTCGGCCAATCCCGGAACAGGGGCGGGCCGAATGCTACTGATTTTCCAGCTTACTTGCGAATCGTAGCCGAAGGTTTGCTGCATGAACCCATCGACGGTTTGTTCCGAAGGCAGGTTGATTGCGGGTGCCGAAACCGCAGCCTTTCCCGGTAAATTGTCGGCGGGCTTTTGGGCAACTGTCTTTTGCCTGGCCACGGACAAAACCGAGGCGAGGAGAATGATGACGGTCAAGTTGAGATAACTGCGCATGGTTCCTTTCGAATGCGAGTGAAATCGGAGTCGTGTGACGCTTTCGGCAAACGCGATGTCTGATATTTCAAACCTCGCACTTTGCGGCAATGGGAAGGCGGCGGCCGTAGCCGAAGGCCTTAGCGGAAATCTTAATGCCCGGTGCCGCTTGCTGCCGCTTGTACTCTGCGCGATCCACCATGCCGATTACCCGGCGAACGATTGCGACATCAAAGCCGTGATCGGCGGCAATGCGCTCGGGCGGATGCGAGTCTTCCACATAGTCTTCGAGTACGGCGTCGATTACTTCGTAGGGCGGCAGCGTGTCGGTGTCTTTCTGATTTGGCCGTAATTCGGCCGACGGCGGCTTTTCTAGCGTTGCCGGCGGAATTACGGGCCGGCACGAGTTGACATAATGGCTCAAACGATAGACAAGTGTTTTGGGCACATCCGAGATCACTGCCAGCCCTCCCACCATGTCTCCGTAGAGTGTACAGTAGCCAACGCCCAGCTCACTTTTGTTCCCTGTCGACAGCACGATGGCGGACAACTTGTTGGACAGCGCCATCAGTAGTGTGCCGCGCGCGCGCGATTGGAGGTTTTCTTCCGTGACGTCTTCTTTTCGGCCCGCGAATACTTCTTGCAATGTTTGACGGTAAGCCTCGAAGACATGGTTAATCGGAAGCAACTCGAACCGGATGCCGAGGTTCTGCGCCAGTGCGCGGGCATCCTCGATCGAGCCTTCGGAAGAGAACGGTCCCGGCATGCCAATGCCCAGGACATTTTCAGGACCCACCGCGTCAGTGGCGATGGCGGCGGTAAGCGCCGAATCGATACCACCGCTTAGACCTACGATCGAGTTCTGAAAGCCGCATTTATGCATGTAGTCGCGCGTACCCAGAACTAGCGCGGCGTAGACGCTGGCCTCTTCGCCCGCAACCTGCTCGCGCACTTCACCGGTTGAGGTTTTGGAATCGAAATAGATGAGGTCCTCCTCGAAGGAGCGGCCTTGCGCGACGACTTTGCCCTCCGCGTTGAGCACCAGACTCGAACCGTCAAAGACCAAGCTGTCGTTACCCCCGACTTGGTTCACCATGGCGACCGGAACTTTGTAGTTGCGGGCAATGGTAGCCAGCATGTCGCGGCGCAACTCGCGCTTGCCGATCCAGAAGGGCGAGGCCGAAATGTTAAGCACGAAGTTCCCGCCCGCGCGCATGAGAGCTTCCACGGGATCGAAGGTGTACAGTCGTTTGTTCCAGAACTGCTTGTCGTTCCAGGCATCTTCGCAGATGGTAAGCGCCATGCGGTTGCCGCAGAAGTCAAAAAGGTCCTGACTCTTGGCCGGCGCAAAGTTTCGCATTTCGTCGAAGACGTCATAGGTGGGCAGCAGCATCTTCGATTGCAAGAAGGCAAGTTTGCCATCCATGAGCAGCGCGGCGGAGTTCATCACGGATTTGCCCGCAGCGGAATCCGCCGGAGTGACCAAGCCACATATCACGGCGATGCCGCGGGTTTCCGCGGCGATGCGATCGACGGTTTCACGATTGCGCGCAACGAAAGAAGAGCGTTCCACGAGATCGCGTGGCGGATAGCCGCAAACGGCGAGCTCAGGGAACAGGATCAGGCCTGCGCCATGGGATTGAGCGCGGCGCGAGTAATCGATGATTTTCGCGGCGTTGCCGGAAAAGTCTCCGACGGTGGGGTTGATCTGGCCTAATGCTACCTTCACATATTTAGTGTAAAGGTAGGGCGGGTAGACTCCAAGTGGCCGCCAGGTAGAACGGCACTGAATCGTATGCGTTCGAGCAAGTACACCCTTGACAGGTAAGCGGTGAACCGCTCCTGCTTTCTTTCCTTTGCTGTCTTCCGCACACCGTCCAACCCCTGGGACATGCGCTTCCCGCTCTGTCGGGTGCATGTGCGATTGAGCGATGTTCTCCCTCGTCTGTGTCCTTTCCTCCCCAGCTTCCGCGGAAGGTTGGTTGCCCTCCCTTGTTCGGCTGGTTCACAGGTATTACGACACAGTCCGACTTCTCCGGTACGTACATGTCCGCCGTTCGGTTTGTAGCCTTCGCGGACCGGCCTTGATCGTCCGACCAAGGCGTGCTGGAGATCTCCCGGTTCTCGTGCATGTTGTTTCTCAGCGTGCGCGGGTTCTCAGACTACGCAGGACCGACAGTCCACTCGCGTTTAGCGTGGCTGCCGCGTTTGCCTTCCTCCTACTCGGAATGAAGTCGGCATCCTAATCTACGGGCTTTTCGCAGCTCAATCGACCCGCCCACCGGTGCCGCTGTCTACGCTTCAAGAAACACCTCGCGGTGTCCCCAGCAAGACTCGAGCTCAGGATGAATTCGCTACTTCCTTTCCTGTAGGGCTTTTGCATCCCCTACAACATGCCGGTTTAGCCCGGCGCACTCCGGTTTGCCCGTCATCCTCCCAGAATCGTTGGCAGGCACTGCCGGAAACCTCCAACTTTTTACACGGGAATGCGAGATAGGGCAGGAAAAGAGCCGCGAACCATCGGCCCCCCGCATCCCGATGCCCGATCTTTGGCTGGTCGCCCCGGCAAAGCATGTCCCCGGTACTCGCACCGATCTTTAATTCTTAACTTGTGTCAGCCCAGGCTTCTCTTATATTATGTCGTATACGACGCGTCGTATACGACGCCATGAAAGGAGTCGCCATGAAATTCGATCTCAACCAAGCGGTTACCTTCCCTTGGCTGGTGCTCGCCCTTTTTTGGGTAATCACTGCGGTTAGCGCAAAGAGGCCAGTCCGCCGGGAATCCAGTGCCTCTCGGCTGTACCACGTGCTCTTTATGACAGCGGTTTTTGCACTGCTGTTTCGCCATGACGCACGAATTGGTCAACTCGGGTCGCGTGTCGTTCCCGCGTCCCTGGGAGCCGCCTGTACGGGGCTCGCGCTAACGAACTTAGGAGCTGCCTTTGCGATCTGGGCACGCTCTACGTTAGGAGGGAACTGGAGCGCAACTGTGACTGTCAAGGAAGATCACTCATTCGTGCAGCGCGGCCCCTATCGGCTTGTGCGTCACCCGATTTATGCTGGCGGTCTACTGGCTATGCTCGGAACTGCGGTGGTGTACGGTGAAGCAGGCCGCTTCGTCGCTGTAGTCCTCGCCTTCGTGGGCTGGTGGTTGAAGGCCCGGATAGAAGAAGAGTTCATGGCTCAGCAGTTTGGCGAGGATTATCGTCGTTACCAGAGGAATGTTAAGCAATTGATCCCGTTTGTGCTGTAGTCAGGTGGAGGCTGATGGCAAAAGAGAAGAGGAAGAGCCAAGAAGCGGAGCTACGTCAACTAGCTCTAGAAATTGAGCAGCACCTGACCGCGATCCGGCAAGAGATTCGGCGGCCGGTAGAAGCGGAGTTCGCCAAGGGTGGATTAACAGGGCCGCAGAGAAGCGTTATGCAGGCACTAGTACGCTCGGGGGGCGGTAGTCTTAAGGAACTCACGACGCAGGTCGGCCTTGCCCACAGCACAGTGTCTGGAATTGTGGATCGGCTAGCGAAGCGCCGCCTAGTCGAGCGTCAGCCGAACCTCGACGACCGCCGTCACACCAGAATCACTGTTTCACATGAAGTACGAGACTTTTTAGCCAAG
>Ga0207684_10000676_pt1 | contig 40414 bp, 39 predicted proteins | sample KBSK5501metaG_FD_184342 | JGI IMG/M metagenome (GOLD analysis project Ga0207684, IMG submission 184342) | Corn, switchgrass and miscanthus rhizosphere microbial communities from Kellogg Biological Station, Michigan, USA - KBS K5-50-1 metaG... | ecosystem: Host-associated > Plants > Roots >... | reverse complement strand
GCCGGATTGTACTGGCAGCGGAGCGGGGACTGGGAGACCCTGAAGACGATCTGGCCCGAGGTGAAAGCGGCCCTGGCATGGATCGACCGCTATGGAGACCGCGACGGCGATGGCTTCCTTGAGTATCACGGCCGCCGCGCCGGCGGGTTGCGCAACCAGGGTTGGAAAGACTCCGAGGATGCCGTCTTCCATCATGACGGGCGGCTCGCGTCGCCGCCCATCGCGCTGGTCGAGGTTCAGGGGTACGTGTACCTCGCCAAAAAACTCGCAGCCTGCATGGCACGGACCATGGAGGAAGCAGTGCTGGCCGCGACGCTCGAGGCGCAGGCGCAACAGCTCCGGGAGCGGTTTGAGCAACGCTTTTGGTGTCCGGACCTGCAGTTCTATGCCCTGGCGCTCGACGCTGAGAAACAGCCGTGCCGGGTGCGCACATCCAATGCCGGGCATCTGCTGTTTTCGGGCATCGTGGCTCCGGAGCGAGGCACTCAGGTGGCCAAGGCGTTGTTCCACGCCGACTTCTTCAGCGGATGGGGCATCCGCACCGTGAGCTTGCGCGAGTCCCGGTTCAATCCGATGTCGTACCACAACGGCTCGATCTGGCCGCACGACAACGCGCTGATCGGACGGGGGCTGGCCCGCTACGGTTGTCTTGACGAGGTTCTCCGGCTGACCACGGCCTTGTTCGACGTGGCAACATATATGGACCTGCGGCGGCTGCCGGAGCTGTTTTGCGGTTTCCGCCGCCACCGGGACAACGGGCCTACCTTGTATCCGGTCGCCTGCGCGCCGCAGGCCTGGGCGGCGGCCGCACCGTTCGCGCTGCTCGAAGCCTGTCTCGGCCTCGAATTCGATGCGCTCTCGGATACCGTGCGGTTGCGGCATCCCCGGCTCCCGGACTTTCTTGATTGGGTGCGGCTCCGGGGACTGCGTCTCCGCGAATCACGCTTCGATGTGCTCCTCCGCCGACATGGGGCGGACGTGGCTGTCAATGTCCTCGAGCGCGAGGGCCCCGCCCGCTTCGAGGTCGCGCTCTAGAACTTGATGCCGGTGGTTTGCACTTCGCGGTAGGGGAGCAGCCAGACCAGCGATTCATCGTGTAGGTCCCCCACCTGGATGCGGTTGCCCCACGGGTCACGGAAATCGCAGCGAAAGTGCGGCTCCAGCTTCAGCCTGTACTTCTGCGTGAGCTTCTCCCGGATTTCGTTGATCTGCGCCTCGTCGCGCACGATGAGGCCGAAATGCTTCACGCGGTCCGGACGAAGTTCCTTCACCTCGAAGATGGCCATGAACTGGTGCTCGCCTAGCTTGCACCAGGCCGCGCCCTCGCCGCCCCGCAGCATTTCCAGATTGAACACGTCGGCATAAAATGCCACGGCCTTCTCGGCGTCGTCCACTTCGATGACCACGTGGCTGGATCCATAAACCTGCACCGCCATAGTGAGCCTCCTTTACCGAAAAAGCGCGCGAATCGTTTCCACCCGCCGGCGGTTCACGCCCAGGTCTGAGTGTCCCACGCGCGAGGCCGAGCGCACGTGGATCAGCCTGTGTTCGCGATCAAACAGGAACTCCACGTCGTCCACGAATCGAAACAGGCGGCTCCGAAACTCCAGCTGCCAGTACGTGTCGGCTTCCACCACGAACGTGGCGTCGCCGGCTGCCAGCACGGCCTGCCGGAGCCTGGTCTTGGCCTGCGTGAGATCGCCAGTCCAGCTCAGCGGCGGCACGCGATGTTGGGCGTCGTCTGCGAGGGACGAGACACAGTTGGGAGACGAGGGGCAGGGTTTAAGACTGTACGGCATCCCGCCAACAATGAAAAAGGCCCCGGAGTCCGGCGACTCCAGGGTGTCGTGATGGTGGAGGCGAGGGGAGTTGAACCCCTGTCCGAAGACCGTCAGCGAAGGGCTTCTACATGCATAGCCGGCGATTTGGGGGTTCGCTTCCGTCCACGCCCTCCGGCAGGCTTAGAACGGTCGCTAGCCCAGTGCGTCTCGCCCGCCGCCGCTGAGCACCAGCGTCAGGCCAGCCCACTATCGTCGTCCGTTCCCCCGCGCAGGCATCAGAAGAGGGACGTCACTGCTTAATTAAGCAGCGAGTGCCAGTTGTTCGTTGGCAGTTATTGTTTCCGGACTTTTACGAGTTCCCGGAGCTCGGCATGCCACCCTGGCGTCATGATCCCCGTCGAAGCCGGTCGCCCCCTTTCGTTAATTTCGTTCCTACTAAGGTAACATTCATCTTCTCAGCATTCAAGACGGTCTAAATTTTCCCTTTTGTCCTCTCTCCTTTGCGATGCGGCCGTCCCAGCAGGAACACCGCAAACTCGCGCGCGCCCCGCATGCGCTGCTCCAGCGGATCCTTCTTGATCTCCTCGTTCTTCAGATGCTGCTCGAATTTCTCCAGGGCCTGCCCCATGAATTCCTCGAAGAGCGAATTGTCAAAGAGGGTCTTCAGCTTCATCGCGGTCTCCTCTCTGTTGCGGGCCTTCTCCGGCCTTGACGATGCGCCGGACGCGGACTACGATACGCCTGATGGCCACGCGTCCCAGTTTGAACCCGTTGCCCGATATCCTCGCCCGGTTTCTCAAGACACACGGCATGGCGTCCCGCATACTGGAGTTCACGCTCCAGCAGCACTGGACTGAGATCGCCGGCGAGCACGTCGGGCGCCACACCCGGCCGGAGTCCATCCGCCACCACAAACTCTACCTGATGGCCGAAAACTCCGTCTGGCTCCAGCAACTGCTCTTTCTGAAGCCGGAGCTGCTGGCCAAGCTCAACGGCATTGCGGACGGCGCGGCGCTCACCGACATCGTGCTCCGGGTGGGAACCACGTCGCCGGCCCCAGACTCCAGCGGTCCCGCCGCCGGGCAGACTGAAGTACCGCCCCCTGAATCGACAGAGCCGGCTTTGAATACGGCACATCTGCACGCGGCCCTCGAGGAAACGTTGCGGCCGATCGCCGATCACGATCTCCAGGCGCGGCTCCGCGCCCTGTTCGAGAACTCCGGACTAACCACCCCCCGCCCTGCCCTGAAAGAGAACCCGCGCACCCGTTGAAGGGCCGCCGCTCTTGGCGGTTCCCGTCGGCACGAACCCCAGGGCGCCGAACTCCGTCGTCTCCGTAAGGCGATAAATCCCCCGCACGCCCCGCTCGAAGCCGGACCGGGCGAGCCGATCCGAACCGGCCAGGTACTCCTTGAGCGACGGCTCTTCCGCCAGGCCCGGATTGTCGAAGATGTAGATGGTCAGGCGCCGGTAGCGGCCGGCGGGATCCTCGGGCGTGGTGGGCTTAATCTTGAGTCGGGCGAATCCCGCGCGGTCTCCGTGGCCGGCGGCCTGGAACCGGCCCAGCAGGGCTTCGATCTCAAGGTCCGTCGTGTGAGTCGGCACGCTGACGGTCACGCTCTCACCCTGCTGGGCCATGACGCTATAAGGCGGGATGGAACGGTCCGGCGCGGTCAGGATCATGCCGATCACAGTGATGACAATCAGACCGATGCAGATTGTGAGCGCGATCTTGACGAGAGGGTCGAGGGCCTTCCGGGGCTGCTCAGCCTCCATTGTTGCCGGCGGGCGGACCGGGTTCGTCGCCATTTACCCCGTTGCCGCCTTCGGCAGGTCCCTCGCCGGAGGCTTCCGCCAGTTTGGCCACGCCCACCACGCGATCGGTTTCTGCCATGTCGATCAGCCGTACCCCCTGCGCGTTGCGGCCGATCTCGCGTACGTCATCCACCTTCGTCCGGAGAATCTTCCCCTCGGCCGTCATCACCATGATCTCGTCGCTGTCGCGAACCTGATGGAACGAGACCGCGGGGCCGTTCTTCTCGGTCACCTTGACGCTGATGATCCCGCGGCCAGCCCGGCCCTGGAGGCGGTACTCGCTCACGAGGGTGCGCTTTCCGTAACCGCCCTCCGTGACCGTTAGGATCGAGGCGGTCGAGGCTGGCGTGATCGTCTCCATCCCGATCACATAGTTGCCTTCGTCCAGGCTGATGCCGCGCACGCCGTGCGCCGTGCGGCCCATCGGCCGGACGTCCCCTTCTTTGAAGCGAATGACGATCCCGTGCCTCGTGCCGAGCAGGATTTCCCGCTGGCCGTCAGTGATTTCCACGCCGATCAGCTTGTCGCCTTCGTCCAGGGTGAGCGCGATGATGCCACCTTGGCGGGGATTCCCGTACGCGGACAGCTCGGTCTTCTTGATGGTGCCCATCCGCGTGGCCATGACGACGTAGTGGTCTTCGCGGAACTCCTTCACGGGCAGGGTGGCCGTTACCTTCTCATCCCCCGCAAGGGCCAGCAGGTTCACCATCGCCTTACCCTTAGCCGCTCGGCCGGCTTCTGGAATCTCGTGCACCTTGAGCCAGTAGACCTTCCCGGCGTCCGTGAAGAACAGCAGATAGTCGTGCGTCGAGGCCGTGAAGAGCGTTTCGACGAAATCCTCTTCCTTGGTCCCCATCCCGATCTTACCCTTCCCTCCGCGGCGCTGGGCGCGGTAGAGGGACACAGGATTGCGCTTGATGTAGCCGGCGTGGGAGATGGTCACGACCACCTCCTCCTGCGCGATCAGGTCCTCGACGTTGATCTCCGCCTCTTCCGGAATGATCTGCGTCCGCCGCTCGTCCCTGTACTCCTCCTTGAGGGCCACGAGCTCGTCCTTGATGAGCTGCCGGACCAGGGGCTCGGAGGCCAGGACGGACTTGAGGTACGCGATGCGCTTGATGACGTCCTCGTACTCCTGCGTCAGCTTCTCCCGCTCCAGCTGCGTGAGGCGCTGCAGCTTCATGTCCAGGATGGCGTTGGCCTGGATCTCCGACAGGGTGAATTGCCGCATCAGGCCCCCGCGCGCTTCCTCCGGCGAGCGCGACCGCTTGATCAGCGCGATCACGGCGTCCAGGTTGTCGAGCGCGATCTTGAGGCCTTCGAGGATATGGGCCCGCTCCTCGGCCTTGCGCAGATCGAACGCCGTCCGGCGCAGCACGACCTCGCGCCGGTGCTCGACGAAGGCCTCGAGGATCTGCTTGAGGGTCAGGACTTCCGGCCGGTTATGGACCAGGGCCAGCATGATGACACCGAACGTGGACTGCATCGGCGTATGCTTGTACAGGTTGTTGAGGAGCACGAGGGGAATCTCGCCCTTCTTGAGCTCGATGACGATCCGCATCCCGTCCCGGTCCGATTCGTCCCGGAGGTCCGCGACGCCGTCGATCTTCTTGTCCTGGATCAGCTCGGCGATCTTCTCGATCAGCCGTGCCTTGTTCACCTGATAGGGGATCTCCGTCACGATGATGCGGTCGCGGTCGGTCCGCTCGTCGGTCTCGATGCTCGCCTTGGCCCGCAGCGTGAGGAGGCCGCGGCCTGTGTGGTAGGCTTCCTTGATGCCCTGCGTGCCGTAGATATACCCGGCGGTGGGAAAGTCCGGACCGGGGATGACTTTCATCAGCTCGTCGATCGTCGTATCCGGGTTGTCAATCAGCGTGAGGAGGCCCGCCACTACTTCTGCAAGGTTGTGGGTCGGGATGTTCGTCGCGTACCCGACCGCGATTCCGCCGGCGCCGTTGACGAGCAGGTTGGGCGCCTTGGCCGGCAGGACCGTGGGCTCCACGCGCGACTCGTCATAGTTGGGGCGGAAGTCGACGGTTTCTTTGTCGATGTCCGCCAGCATCTCCTCGGCGAGCTTCGTCAGCCGCGCCTCGGTGTACCGCATGGCGGCGGGCGGGTCACCGTCCACCGAGCCGAAGTTGCCCTGGCCGTTCACCAGGCAATAGCGCATGTTGAAGTCCTGCGCCATCCGGACCAGGGTGTCGTAGATCGCCGTGTCGCCGTGGGGGTGGTAGTTCCCCATGATCTCGCCGACGATCTTGGCCGACTTGCGGTAGGCCCGGTTGTGGACGAGGCCCATCTCGTTCATGCCATAGAGGATCCGCCGGTGGACCGGCTTGAGCCCGTCCCGGACGTCAGGCAGGGCGCGGCCCACGATCACGCTCATCGCGTAATCGAGGTAAGACGAGCGCATCTCGTCCTCGATGGCAATCTGCGTCAATCTCTCGTCAACCGGCATCCATTACCTCCTACACATCGAGGTTGCGCACCTCGAGGGCGTGTTGCTGGATGAAGTCGCGGCGCGGCGCCACCTCGTCGCCCATGAGAATGGAGAAGATGTCTTCGACCCCGGCGAAGTCTTCGAGTTTGACCTGCAACAGCGTGCGCGTCTCCGGGTTCATGGTGGTCTCCCAGAGCTGGTCGGGATTCATTTCGCCGAGACCCTTGTAGCGCTGGAGATTCACTCCCTGCTTGCCGAAATCCAGAATGGCCCGGACCAGGTCGGCGGTGTTGGAATACGCCGTTTCCGCGCCAGCCGCCTTGACCTTGTAGGAAGGCCGTCCCAGCCCGATCGCGACGGGCGCCAGCCGCTGCAGTGTGCGGAAATCCGCCGAGCCGACCAGTTCGTGCGTGATTTCTAGGCTGTGGACCCGTCCGTTCGTCTGAACCCGGCAGGCAACCCTGTTGGACGCGTGCTCCTCGTCCGCGACGATCTCGAGGTCCACGGCCGCTTTGGGATAGATCGTTGCCAGGGTCTTCTTCACGTTGGCAACGACCTTCTTGAGGGCCGCGGCGTCCTTCAGCATATCCCGGTCCAGGCCCGGCTCCTCCACAAACCCGCGCAGGATCCCGGACTCGTGCTGCTTACGGCCGGACCGCGCGAGCAGGCCTTCGTACTCTATGAGCTTCTTCAGGACGGGTAACAAGCGCCGCCCGCTCACGTAGGCCTGGCCGCTCTCAAGGTAGACTTCGACCGCCTCGACGGCCAGATCGGCCAGATACTCATTGAGGGCGTTCTCGTCCTTGAGATACTTCTCCGTCTTGCCCTTCTTGACTTTGAAGAGCGGCGGCTGGGCGATGTAGATGTAGCCGCGCTCGATGAGCTCATGCATCTGACGATAGAGGAAGGTGAGCAGCAGGGTCCGGATGTGGCTGCCGTCCACGTCCGCGTCGGTCATCAGGATGATCTTGTGGTAGCGGGCGCGGTCGCTGTCGAAGTCGTCCTTGCTCTTTTCCCCTTCCTCGCGCGGACGCCCGATGCCGGTGCCGAGGGCCTGGATCAGCACGCGGATCTCCTCGCTGGCGAGCATCTTGTCGAACCGCGCCCGCTCCACGTTGAGGATCTTGCCCTTGAGGGGCAGGATGGCCTGGAACTTCCGGTCGCGCCCCTGCTTGGCGGAGCCGCCGGCCGAGTCGCCTTCCACGACGAACAGCTCGCTGTGCGCGGGGTCCCGCTCCGAGCAATCGGCCAGCTTCCCGGGCAGGGAGCCGCCCTCCAGCGCGCTCTTGCGGCGGATCAGCTCCTTGGCCTTGCGCGCGGCCTCGCGGGCCCGCGACGCGTCGAGGGCCTTCCCGATGATCTTGCGGGCGATGGGAGGATTCTCCTCGAAGTAGGCGCCGAGGGCCTCGTTGACGGCCGTTTCCACGATGCCCTTGACCTCGCTGTTGCCCAGCTTGGCCTTGGTCTGGCCCTCGAACTGCGGGTTCCGCAGCTTCACGCTGATGACGGCAGTGAGGCCCTCCCGCACGTCGTCACCGGTGAGGGTTTCGGCCTCCTTCCTCAGGAGGTCGTTCGCGTTGGCATAGTTGTTGATCGTCCGGGTCAGCGCCGCCTTGAAGCCGATGAGATGCGTGCCACCCTCACGCGTGTTGATGTTGTTGGCAAAGGAGAAGATGTTCTCGGCATAGCCGTCGTTATACTGGAGGGCCACATCCAGCATCATGTCGCTCTTCTCGACGCTGATGTAGATGGGCTTGTGCAGCGGGGTTTTGGCCTCATTCAGGTGCTCGACGAACGACACGATTCCGCCCTTGTAACAGAAGACCTGGTCCTTCTCCTTGCACTCGTCCTTGAGCGAGATCTCCAGGCCCTTGTTCAAAAAGGCCATCTCGCGGAGGCGCTGGGCCAGGATGTCGAAACTGAAGTCCGTCGTCTCGAAGACTTCGTGGTCCGGCTTGAAGGTGATCTTCGTGCCGCGCTTTTTGGTCTTGCCGGTGACGTTCAGAGGGGCCGTGGGTTTGCCGCGCTCGTACCGCTGCTCGAAGACCTGGCCGTCCTGCCAGATCTCCATCTCCAGCCATTCCGAAAGCGCGTTGACGACCGAGATGCCCACGCCGTGGAGGCCGCCCGAGACCGTATAGGCGCCTTGCTCGAACTTCCCGCCGGCGTGGAGCATGGTCAGGGCGACCTCGGCGGCGGACTTCTTCTGCGTCGAGTGCATACCGGTCGGGATGCCCCGACCGTTGTCCACCACCGTGACGCTGCCGTCGATGTGAATCGTGACCTCTATTGCCTCGCCGAAGCCAGCCATGTGCTCGTCGACGCTGTTGTCCACCACCTCGTACACCAGGTGATGGAGCCCGTCGGGGCCGGTGCTCCCGATGTACATGGCGGGACGCTTCCGGACGGCATCGAGGCCCTCCAGTACTTTGATCTGGTCGGCGTCGTACGAGTCGCGCTGCCCGTTCATGGTCTTGGTCTCGTCTGTGGCCATAGGCCTCCTCTTCCTTAAGAGTCCTAGATCTTCATCGGCATGATGACGCATAGGAAGCCGGGGTCGCCTTCCGAGCGCATCACGCAGGGGCTCAAGGGGCTGCTGATCTCCAGGCTGACTTTCTCGCCGTCCATGACGGCCAACGCGTCGAGGAGATAGCGGGCGTTGAACCCGGTCGTCAGGTCCTCCCCCCGGTACTGGGCGGGCAGGTCCTCCGTGGCTTCCCCGACATCCGGGTTGCTGGTATGGAGGGTCAGCATCCCGTTCTGGAGGATCGCCTTGACCGCGTTCGTCTTGTCCTTCGAAAGCACGGCGACCCGCCGGAGCGCGCTTTCCAGCGCGACCCGCTCGAGCACGGCCTTCTTGGTGCTGTCTTTGGGGATGACCTGCTGGTAGTTGGGATAGGTGCCCTCCATGACCCGCGAGGTCAAAAACAGCCCGCTTTTCTGGAAGGTGACAAGGTTCTTCGTGAAGCCGAGCAGCGGCTCGCCTTCCTCTTCCTCCAGAAGGCGCCGCATTTCCTGCGCCGCCTTGCGCGGGATGATGGCCTTGATCTCCTTGGGGAGGTCCGAGCCCGCGCTCTGGGTCACGTCGCTTTCGGCGACCGCCAGCCGATGCCCGTCGGTGCCGACCAGTTTCATGGTGACTTTCTTTTCAGAGGAGTGCAGCGTGATCAGGAGGCCGTTCAAGATGTACCGCGCGTCGTTGTCGCCGACCGCAAAGAGGGTCTTGCGGATCAGGGACGAGAGCCCGCTCCCAGAAATGGCCACCCGCCCTTCCCGCTCGATCGTGGGCAGCGCGGGAAACTCCGACGCCGCCATCCCGATGATCTTGAACTGGCTGCGGCCGGCCTGGATCTGCACCCAGTTGTTCTCCTGCGTCGTCAATGCCACTTCGCCGTCCGCGACCTCCTTCAGGAGCTCGTAGAGCTTGCGCGCGGAGAGCGAGACGCTTCCCGGCTGAGACACCTCGGCCTTGTAATGTCCCCGGATGCCGATCTCGAGGTCTGTCGCCACCAGTTCGATCCCATCCTGCTTCGTTTCCAACAGGATGTTGGAGAGGACCGGCATGGTATTGCGCTTCTCCACAATTCCCTGGACGCGCTGAAGCCCGGTCAGCAACTCGTCCCTGGCAATCTTGATCTTCATCGGCCTCCCTCCTTACTGGCCTAGTCGCCAGTGATCTGGCGCTTCAATTCCTCGAGCGTTCCGAGCATGCCGGGATCGCTCTGCTTGGCCTTCTCGATCTGCTTGCACGCATGCATGACGGTGGTATGGTCCTTGCCCCCGAAATGCCGTGCGATCTCCGGATAGGACTGCTGCGTGATCTCCCGGCACAGAAACATCGCGATCTGCCGCGGGTAGACCAGCGCCTTCGTCCGCCGCTTGGACTTCATATCGGACACCTTCAGGTGAAACTTCGCTGAGACGATCTCCTGCACGGCATCGAGGCTGATGACGCGCTTCTTCTCGATGATCAGCTCCTTGAGGACGTTCTGTGCCATCTCGAGCGCGATGACCTGCCCGGTCAGTGAGGCATAGGCCCCGAGCCTGATCAGCGAGCCTTCCAGTTCCCGGATGTTCGCCTTGATGTTGGTGGCCACGAAGAGCGAGACATCGTCCGGTAGGACGATGCCTTCCCGATCAGCTTTGTCCCTGAGAATGGCGATGCGGGCCTCAAGGGAATAGGGCTGGATGTCGGCCACGAGGCCCCATTCAAGCCGCGAGCGCAGGCGCTCTTCCATGTCGGGCATGTCTTTCGGGTATCGATCGCTCGACACCACGATCTGTTTACGGGCCTCGTAGAGGCTGTTGAAGGTATGGAAAAACTCCTCCTGGGTCGCCTGTTTTCCCGCGATGAACTGGATGTCGTCCACGAGGAGCATGTCGATATTGCGGTAGCGCCGGCGGACCTCGATCATCTTGTCGTAGCGGATGCCGTTGATGACTTCGTTGGTGAACTGCTCGGACGTGACGTACGCGATCCGGAGGTCCGAGTGCTCCAGAACGAAATTGCCGATGGCATGCATCAGATGCGTCTTGCCCAGACCCACTCCCCCGTAGATCAGCAGGGGGTTGTAGGAGGAGGCCGGAGACTCGGCGACCTTGAGGCTGGCCGCGCGTACCAGTTGATTGTTCGAAGCGGCGACGAACGTTGCAAACGTGTACCGCGGGTTCAGGTGGGAAGGCCTTTTGCTGCGCAGGCCGGGGACACTGACCGGCCGTTCCATGGCCTCCCGGGGCGCTTCTTTCTCCAACGCCTCCGTCCCTGAAAGGGCATAGGCCACCCGCAGCCCCTGCTTCCCTGCTGCCTTCCCCACTACATCCTCCAATACCGTATGGTAATGGTCACGGATCCAGTCGCGAAAAAATCGATTCGGCACCCTGATTGTTGCCTCAAAATCACTGATATTCTCTATAGATAGACCCTGAAACCAGGTGTCATAGACATCCTTCGACACCCGCTCTTTTAGTATCCCGCCACATGCCTGCCACAGAGAAGCTACATCCACCATAAGTCCTTCTTTTTTAAAGAGTCCACAGGTCTATCCACACCTGTGGATAAACCAATTCTGTTCCTTATCCTTCTTTCCTACTGCCCTGCTCTCGGATAAACCATGCCCAGTTCTTCATCAGGCAATCCCCCTCTTGCGCCGAGGATTTACTACCAGCATTACTCAGACAGATGGAGATCGACGTCGTTGACCGCGCGCGGCTTTTCTTTCTCATCCACTCCACGCACAACGCCTCCTCTTCCTACCCCTCCGTCTTATCTTCTCTATTACAGACACTTCGGAATAGGAGATAATGCACTGTCACCACGCAATAACCTTCTCCGCCTGGAAAATCATCTCTACCAAACGCGAATACGAAATGGCATTTTTCTCTTGCACCGACGGCTGTTCCCGTAGGTGATAGATCGTAGCATGCGGGAGTACAGGCATCGCTTTGCCAGGAGAAAGCACGACGACGACAGGCGTCGATGCCTCAGATGATGGCCGCGTGGACAACACACTGAGAGCCAGAGGATTGGATGTATCCTTGAGGAGATGCAGAGTCACTCCCATCACCTATGAAAAGATGAGGACACGGTCCGCCGCCTCAAGGGCGGCAGCGAGTTCTGCCTGTGTAAGAGGCTTGGTTTCAACACCCTGAGCATACTGGGGAGGGACCTCAGCATCAGGCGCGATTGCAAAAGGAGCCCCCCACTCCAAGAACACAGGAAGGTGCTTTTCAAGGATCTCCGCATCGATAATGTCACTTGTATCCTCGGCTAGGAGCGAAGGAGCGCGCCCACCCAAGACAATACGGACATCCCGACCTTCATTGTGAGAACCCAGTCCAAGTGCAATACGAAGCGCCTCGACAGCACGAGGGCTCTTCGCAGGATCCACGCGGACCAAGACCAATATCTTCGGTGACGGACGATCCACAAAAAGCGTTCAATTGAGAGCCACGAAGCGATCGCATGTTGAAACGATATTGGACAGCACAACCAGGCCGCAGTACGTCGCCTTCTCGTCCTTCCGCGGCACGCCCCGTTGCTGAGCACCATAGGCACAAGCGAACAGTTTCAACCCAGAGTCACGCAAGGGCTGAAAGCGAGGATCGTCGACGGCAAGAACGCCTTCGTCGATGAGATAGAGATAGACGTCAACCCCGGCGTGAAGGGCGGCATCAGAGAGACCAAGAGCGGTGGAGAGATTGGGGTTCTCGGGCCCTGTGGATAGAAGAATACCTAGTGACCTTTTCTTCATCTCGAATTCACAGGAAGGAGCGGTTTATAACTAGGCGTAATAAAAGGATAATATAAGAACAAAAACATAAAAATCTTATACCATAAATGCCTAGTTGACGTCAATGAAAAAAGATGAAAAAAACACCGAAGATGGTGAAAAATTTAATACATATATTAGCGTAGGTAAATTTTAGGGCTACGATCCGGCAAGGCGGGACTTGAATTCCGCCAGAGGCATAGTGAAATCCTGCCGTTTCGACAGGTCGCGGACGGTGATGGACGAAGTCGCCGCCTCGAAGCGCCTGACGGCCCAGCGCATCCCGGCCGCCTCCGCATACTTGAACTGCCTGCCGACGTCGTCTGTGTCGAGATTGGTTTCGATGCAGAGCCCTTCATTTCGTAATTGCTCGGCCTGTTGTTGGAGGAGGACAGCAGTTGCGCCCTCGTTGACGAGCAGGATCTGGGAGGTCACGGTCATGGCGGTGCCCGACTCGCCCTGCAGGATGGCCAGGATGCGCTCGAAGCCGATCGAGCACCCGACGGCCGGGATGTTCTTCCCGGCAAACGTCCCGATCAGGTCGTCGTACCGGCCGCCGCCAAGAATGGAAGAAGTGGAGCCTATAGCCATGACAGCCTCGTACACTGGACCGGTGTAATAGTCCAGGCCGCGCACCAGGATGGGATCGAAGACGATGGAGGACTCGGGATTAATGGTCTCGACAGCCATAATGATGGCTTCGAGGTTGACCAGAATATCGTCAATTTCAGCACGGATAGTCGGGTGGTCTATGGAATCCCAGTATTTCTTGAACTCTGCCATACGCTCATGACGTCCTGTGTCGTGAGGCCGGACTGCATACGCCCGCAAAAGAAGTGCTGTCACTTTCTTCCACGGTTCGGAATCGTGTGGGAGGACAGCGTCTATTTCGCGGCGGGCCTGATCAAAATCTTTGTCAAGCTTGTCGAGAGCGATCGTGATTGGACCGATATGGTTCTTAGCAACTCCATAGCCTTGGAGTACGAGCGGTAACAACCGCTTGTCGCTCAAGCGGAATCGATATTTTCCTAGATTCAGCTCTTTGAGTACACGTTCCGTCGCCGTGATGATCTCAACCTCGTAGTCGAGAGTGGCCCCGCCGACGACGTCGATGTCGCACTGGTAGAATTCGCGGAAGCGCCCCTTCTGCGGGCGGTCGGCGCGCCAGACGGGTGCGATGTGGTACCGGCGGAAGACCTTGGGAAGCTTGCCTTGATGGGTCGCGACGAAACGGGCGAGCGGCACGGTGAGGTCGAACCGGAGGCCGTAGTCGGCAAGTTCGACGCCGGCCTGCGCCAGCTTCTCGCCCCGCTTCAGGATCTTGAACAGGAGCTTTTCGTTTTCCCCCCCGCCCTTGCCGAGCAAGACGGCGAGATCCTCCATGGCAGGGGTGTCGATCGGGAGGTAGCCATAGAGCCGGTACACCTTCCCGATGGTCTCCATAACGCGCTGGCGGAGCAGCGCGTCCTGGGGCAGCCAGTCGCGCATCCCGGTGGGTGGACCGATCGACATCGCCGCGTATCCTAGCCGCTTCTTGAGCAGCTATCAAGCAGGTACGTGGAAGGCGTCCTTGATGCCGGTGAGGACGAACTGGACCGCGATGGCCGCCAGGATGAGCCCCATGACGCGGGTCAAGATGCGCATGCCGCTTTCTTTTAAGAGGCGGGTGATCGCGGTCGCGCTGCGCAACGAGATGAAGGCGATCAGGGCATTGAGAGCGATGGCGAGCAGCAGGAGGCTGAATGTCGTGAGGACCTTCGGCGATTTTGTCGCCTGGCCGGTCAGGGCGATCACGTTGGAGATCGAGCCGGGGCCGCTCAACAGGGGAATGGCCAAGGGGATGATGGCGACATCGTGGCGTTGCGCGCCTTCGGCGTCCTCCTCTGGGGTATGGCGGACCCGCGCCGGCTTGGCCTCCATCATGTCGAAGGCGATCTTCAGCAGGAGCAGCCCCGCCACAATGCGAAAGGCTTCGATCGTGACTCCGAAGAGCCTGAAGATCAGGTTGCCGCAGAGCGCGAAGAGTACCAGTACGCCGAAGACGACCAGTACGGCACGGGTGACCATCGCAGCGCGTTCGGCTTCCGAATTATGCGGCGTAATGGTGAGGAAGATGGGGACATTGCCGATCGGGTCGAGGGTCACGAAGAGAGAGATGAATGCGGTGAGAAAAAATGCAAATGGCGAATCCATCAGCGGCCCGCCGTCCTGGTTTTGCCGAGTGCGCTCCGAGGATCTTCGGTCGACAGCTTCGCGAGTTCCTTGTACAGCTCGCGTTCACGGGGACCAACCGATTTCGGGACAATGAGGACGGGACGGATGTAGAGATCGCCCCGAGTGTCGTCCCGTCGAAGCAGGCCTTTTCCCCGCAGGCGCAGACGTTGGCCTCCTTGGCTGCCGGCCGGAATGCGCATCGAGACGGGGCCTTCCAATGTGGGCACCGTTACTTCCGCTCCCAAAACGGCCTCCCAGGGCAGCAGGGGCAGGTCCATTTGAAGATCATCGGGAGAGTCTTCGATCAGCGAATAAACTGGGTGCGGTCGCAGGCGGATCTTCAGGTACAGGTCTCCGGGGTGAACCGCATGCCCATCCGTCGCGCCCTGGTCCTTGAGGCGGATGCGCTCTCCGGCACGCAGGCCCTTGGGCAGAGAGATGTCGAGCGTCTTGGGACGCAGGTGACCGGCGTGGTCGCGCGCCGTGAGCGTCACGCGCCTGGTCCCCCCTTGAGCAAGCTCCTCCAAGGACAGGACAAGTTCCGCCTCCAGGTCGGAGCCGCGATCCGGTCCGCGATAGACAGGCTCGTCCGTTCCCCACGGTGCCCGACCACCGGAGAAGGGCCCTCCTCGGCCGCCGAACAGGGCTTCGAAGAAGTCGCTGAATCCGTCGGCAGCACCCTCGCTGCCCGTCCACGTCCATCCTTCGGTCTGTCCGCTGCCCGGCGGCGGCGTGAAGTCCATGCCGTCTTTCCAGCGGGAGCCAAGGCGGTTATACTTCTTGCGTTTTTCGGGATCGCCGAGGACTTCATAGGCCTCGTTGATCTCTTTGAATTTCTCTTCCGCCGTTTTCTTCTTCGCCGCGGTCTGTTGCAAATCGGGATGATATTGGCGCGCCAGTTTCCGGTAGGCGTCCTTGATCATCTTTTCGGTCGCGTCGCGGGAGACCCCCAGGACCTCGTAGTAATCTTTAAACTTGACGCTCATGCGATCTAGACTAACCACAGAAACCACATTTGTCTAGCGGTTGTCTGGTCTGCGACCCTCTGCTATAGTGCCGCTCCATGCTTGCGGTGATAACCGGCGCCTCCCGTGGAATCGGCGAGCGCTACGCGCGGCAGCTGGCGGAGCGGGGCTACGCGCTCCACTTGGTGGGCCGCGACGCCGAGCGGCTCGCGCAAGTCGCGCGCGAGATCCGGGCGGCGCATGGCGTCGCCGTCGAAGAGAGCGTGCTCGATCTGGCCCAGCCGGACGGAGCCGAGCGTCTGTATGCGGAAGTCCGCCGCCGCGCGCAGCCCGTGGACCTTCTGGTCAACAACGCGGGGTTCGGACTGTACGGGGAGTTCGTGGACATGCCGATGCCGCGCATTCAGGAGATGCTCGTGCTGCACCTGCTGACGGTCACCAAGCTAGTCCGCCTGTTCCTGCCGGAGATGCGGGAACGCCGCCGCGGCGCCATTATCAACGTCTCGTCGGTCGCCGGGTTGATGCCGCTGCCGTACTTCGCGCTCTATGCCGCGACGAAAGCCTTCATGGTGAGCCTGGGAGATGGAATCGGGCGGGAAGCCCGGCAGTATGGCGTGCTGGTGCAGACCTGTTGTCCCGGCCGGACCGACACCGACTTTCATGCGACGGCCGGCGTCAAAGCCTACAGTGCTCCCGGCGGCCAGCAGACAGCGGATGAAGTGGTGGCCGAATCGCTGGCGGGGCTCGATCGGCGACGCGAACTGGTCGTCACTGGCTGGCGCAACCGCCTGCTGATGCGCGTGCAACGATTGCTACCCCGCCGTGTGGTCCTGTGGGCCGCCGAGCGCGTGCTGAGGCCTTGACAGTATGAGAGGGGTAGTCAGGGCTGGCGCGCTTGCCTGGCTGCTCGTGGCCGGAGAACCGGCGATGGGGGCGACGGACGACCACCCCCTTCATCAGAACAGCGCTCCTGCCGTTACCGGCAATCCCGCCGCCGATCCCACGCTCCCGCCCAGATTCGGCCGTCCCGGCCGTCTTCTGTTCCAATGCGCCGCTCCCGCTGATCGCGGTTCCGCGCGATGGGAGGTGTATGCCTCTGCGCAGGACTTCGATGAAGGCAGACAGAGCTTCTATCTCAAACGAACGGAACCGACAGGACGCGAGGCCCTCTACCCCTTGCATGGACACTTCCTCGACGGGGGCCTGTCCGGCATCTTCATGGTCCACGACGGCAAAGGAACCGCGCGAGGAGAAACTTTCCTCATTGATCAGAGCGTCAACATGGGAGTGCTCTTTTTCCGCACCACCAACGAAGGAATTCGGGCTGTGCTGGATGTCTTCGCGGAGGAGAACGCGAGCGCGGCAATGCAAGCCGGCGGCAAGCCCTTGGAAGAGTTTTCTTGTCGCATGGGCGAAGAGAGCAGTCGCCTCTCAACGCAAGTTGAACATGTCCGGACAATGCCCAACAGTGGCGCAACGCCGCCCAGTCATTGGTTCCGCGAATCCGATCGAACCATTCTGACCTGCACGGCGCCGACACCCGCCGGCGACTACCGGTTTGAACTGCTCGGCTCGACGATCTGGCCGAATCATCTCGGCTTCCTGGTCCTCCACACGCCGGGGAGAGAAGCGCCGGTCGGCTACAACGTTCATCTCTTGGCTGGGCCGGAGCGGCTCTTGGTTCATGCGCACAGCTACCCGCACCGCACGCGGGCACGCATGCTCGACACGATGGAGGAGACGGAGACCGTCATCGGAGGGCTGCTGCTGGTCAAGGCGGAGAACGGGTACGAAGGCTGGGTTGGCCTCGCGGGCTCGGCCACCGATCCTTACAACATGTCGTTCTCACGGGAAGCCACGATAGGCGATTACGCCGCGCTGGGCCGGGCCGTGGTGCCTCCTCTTCCCGTCACTTGCCAATAAGCGGAATCTCGCGGCCGGTGGCGTCGCGGCTTTGTTCCCAAGGAACGAGGTGATACGTGATCTCATCGTAGCCGACGTTCATGCCCTCTTTATCGGAGGCCACGACCCGTAAAGTCAGACGGTCCTTGCCCTTCAGCGATCGCGGGATCGTGTAGTCGCCCTGGAAAAGACCCCGTGGTCCTTGGTGGAAGAACTCCACCCGCCCGATGACCGTATCGCCGTTCCGCACCTCTCCATACAATTCCATCTTACGCGAGTCCCAGTTCCCGAACGGCTCGACGACGCAGTCACACATCATGTTGACGGTGGCGCGCACCGTCACGCCGTCGCCGATGCCCAGGGGACGGTCGGGGGTCGGCGATTCGATCCGGACGAGCAGCCCGTAGAGCACGAGAACGATGCCGTCTCCCGTGACATGTTTGCCGGGATAGAGCAGGACCGTCTTACTCGCGCGGCGCTTGGCCCGTGGAAATTTCAGGGGCCCCTCGCCGGTCACTTCGACCAAGGTTGGCTTGGTCAGATGCAGGGTCGCGGTGAAAGAAGCCGCGCCCTTCATGCTGTAAATCTGTTCGATGTGCTCGTGGGGAGTCTGCATGATGGACCGGAGATCGCCGGTGGAACCGGTCTGCGTCCCGGAAGCCAAGACGGCGCCCGTCGCCGCGTCCCGGATGGTCACGGCAGCCCCGCCGACGGTGTCGCCCAACACCATCGCATGATTGCCGACAACCCGGATAACCACCTCGGTAGCGACACCCTGCGGCGGCGCTTCCGCCGCCGGGAGTACCACCACGCAGAGGATCAGTCCGACGACCGCGCCGGCCAGTATCAAGGAGAGCTTGACCATGGTGTTCATAGCAAGAATCTCTTCGGAGTCTAGCGAGCGGTTGGAGGGATGAACATCTCGTTCGCATTGCTGAAGGACCCGCCGGGCGTGGGACCGCCGCTCAACACGTAGATGCGCCCGTCCACGACAGCCGAGCCCAGACCATGCCGGGCCGTCGGCATGAGAGCCTGTGCTTCCCACCTGTCGGAGACCGGATGGTAGGCCTCGTTCTCGCGGAAGGTCCCGGCCGGCGCCTCGCCGCCGAAGACGTAGATGCGGTCGCCCACGACGGCGGCCGTAGTGCCGCTGCGGGGAGTCGGAAGATCAGCCTTGCGCGTCCAGTGGTCGGTCGCCGGATCATATTCCTCGGTGACGGCAAGGTTCTGGCTGTACTGCCGGTTGAGCCGGCCGCCGATCGCATAGAGCCGGCCGCCGAGGGCAGCCGCCGCATGGTGGTCGCGGGCCGTGGGCATCGGTGCGCGGCTGGACCAAGTGTCGGTTGCAGGATCGTAGATCTCGTGCGCGCCGGTATTGCCGTCCCGATTATAGCCGCCCACCGCATGGAGCTTGCCATCGAGCACCGCGACGGCCAGCGCCCCGCGAGGGGTGGGCATGGGTTTGCGGACCGTCCATCGGTCGGCACCGGGATCGTATTCGTACACGCTTGTGACGGGGGACCAGATGGAGAGGAGTGCGTGCTCGAACCCGCCGATGACGTAGAGCCGATCGTTGACGACGCCGATCCCGGCATGATGCAGACCGCCGGGGAGCGGAGCGCGCTCACGCCACGCATCGGTCTTCGGATCGTATTCCTCAACGGCTGGCGTGATGAAGCTCAGGCCCTGCTGGAACCCGCCGACCACGTAGATTTTGCCCTTCACGGCCGCGGCCGCCACCTCGGTCCGCTTGGTCGGAGCCGGCGCCTTGACAGTCCATTCGCCCTTGGCCTGGGCCAGCGCGAAGGAAACCAGGGCGACGAGGACGAAGAATCCGGCAGCGAAGGCGCGCAGCATTGGTGCCGAAAGTGTCGCTCAGCTCCCGAGAACCCGGTCCAACTCATAGATGAGGCCGTTCACCGCCTGCTCGAGGGCGACGGCGTGGACTTCACCGGGCGGGAACGACGTGTGTTCCGGATAGATGAACGAACTCGTCCTCCCAGGGGAGATGCGCGGGTAATAAGGGCTCGCGTTCTCGTAGTCGGGCGCTAGGAGCCGGGCCTCTCCGTTGGCCACGACCGAGAACAGGCGTTTGCCGCTCGTCAAGTCAAGACCGACCATGGCGATCGTGACAAAGCTGTCGGTACGCGTCCCGACGGCCTTTCCGTTCTGCCCGTAGTGGAGCCATACCGGGCTGACCACTTCGGCGCTCTTGGGCATGACGACCAGGACCTGTTTGACATTGAGCGGCGCGCTGGCCTTGCGAACCTCGGCGAGCGTGTCGCCTTGGGTCGCCGCGATCGTCGTCACGCCCACGATTTCCAATCGCTTGCCGGCTGCGAATTGAGCCTTGATCTTTTCAGCCAGACGGCGTTGCGCGGCTTGCGGGGGAACGGGGGATCCGTCCGGCGTCAGCCAGACGAGCCCGACCTTCGTCGGTTGAGCGATGGCGGAGCTTTGCAAGGGACTCGCGCCGGCCAGGAAAGGATTGGTGGGCGGCGGGTATGCGTCCGGAAGGCCGGCGCAGGCCGTTATGAGAAATGAAAGTCCGACGGCCGAGAACAGATGTATGAGTCGAGTGCGAGTCATGGTCGCCCCCTTTCTTCTCGAGGAAACACGACAAACCTATCGTAGCACAACTAATCCTTCCGTTCCCCTTCCAGCTCGCGGAGACGCCGCTCGAGCCCGCGCAGGCGCCAGACCACCCAGGTCAGAGCGAGGATCGTGAGCAGCAGCATTCCGGCGAGTCCGACCAAACCGGCCAGCAGTTCGTGGGGCAGGAGGCCGGGGCTGTCCATCTCGCCGGCATGGCCGGCAAACGCTGAAGAGGTGAGCGCTCCAGAAGAAAGGAGAATCGTCAGGCTGCTAAAACGGCATGTCATCATCGGACAGCCCAAAGTGGTGGCCGATTTCATGCGCGACGGTTTCCTGAACCTCGCGCACGACATCCTCCTTTGTCGCACACTGGCGCAGAATCGGGCCGCGGTAGATGTAGACACGGTCCGGGAGTTGCCCGCCGGCATCGAAGAAGGACTGGCTTTGGATGGAGCGCCCCCAGTAGAGCCCGAGTAACTCATCCGCGTCCTCCTGCTCGAGTCCGACGGCTTCGAGCGCCTCCTCGGTCGGCTCCTCCTGGACTTCGATCGCCACGTTGTCGAGGTAGCGTTGGAACTCCTTGGGCAGGCTCTTGACCGCCTCGGCCACGAGAGCCTCGAAATCTCTTCGTGAAAGCCAATGGCCCGGCATGAGTCCCAAGGCGAATGAGCGGATCGGTTAATTGACGGGCTCGTTCTCCCGCTTGGCGAGGTCCTCGTAGGCCTGGTCCAGCCAGCGGCCTCCGGCCTCGAGGACTTCCCTGACCATGGGCTCGGAATGCCCGGTCTTCTTCGCCGTGTAGGTGACCACATAGGCCAGAATGGCATCGCGCTCAAGCCTGGTCGTGCTTGTCGTCGCCAATGCAACAAGCTCGCTGAACCCGGTCCGGACGATCTCGGTGGTTTCCGGCAGTCCGTAGGACAAGCGGGCGGTGACGTATTGGATGATGCGCTGGAGCTCGCTGTCGGTCATGCGCTCATTCTAGCGTGAATGGAGTGATTAAAAAAGGGGAGGGCCCACCGAAGGACCCTCCCCTGCCGGCACGCGGCACCGTTTATTTCTTTCGCACTTGGATGCCGTGCGGATCGGCCTTCTCTTTCTTCACGGCATTTCCGTCCGCATCCTTTTCCTCGACCATCTTGCTGATTGAGGCAATCCCCACGATCGCGCCGCCCCTGCCGTTTTCCGCGACCTTGATGACGCCTACGCCCGGCGAGCTGCCGACGGCATTGTTGACGTCTTTGTTATTGCCGGTGAGCGGACTGGGACCACGGAGCGCGGCGAACACGTAGCTGCCGTCCGGCGCGGTATCCATCAGATCAGGAGCGGGATCCTTGCTGAGATCCCCCGAGAGCATGATCGTTCCGACTTTGATGTTCCGGTTGCCGGTATCGTACACGTCGATCAGGTTGAGATGCCGGTCGCCCGACCAGAGATACTTGTTGCTGATCGCCACCATCCCATGGGAGTCGCCGCCATCTCGGTTGCCAATTCGCTCCGGCGCGATTCCCCCTGGAAGCGTGCCGAGTCCGAGGGCATACACATCATGATTCAAAGGCGTGGCCGGCCATCCACCACCTGAGTTGAGGTACATGGTAGACCCGATCTGGACGCCCCCGCATCCTGCCGGTTTGACGGCCTCTTTCGGAAGTGATGCGATGAGGGACATGGGGGTTGTCGTAATGTCGAAGATGGCCAGGCCGCCGCCGCGCGGGGTGACGAAGGCAAACTGGCTCTTGTTTTCGATGATTGGACAGATCGGCGCCATATCGGGGAGCGTCGCAGCTGATTCCAAGGAGGCCAGGGCCACAACATCATTCTCCGGCTTGATGGTGAACTTCTTGTTGGCATAGTCGGTCCAGATGCGGACAAGCTTCTTTTCGGCGATATTCGCCCCGATCGCCACCGTCATGTTGGCCGCGGGGAACGCCGCGTGGGCATTCTTGCCCAGGCTCACGCACCCGATCGGCGCGCGGGAGGCTGCGTCCATGAATACGACATGGCCGCTGGCCACGTAGGAGAGGACCGCATACTTTGCGTCCTTGGTGAAGAAGAGCATGTGCGGCCGCTTCGGATAGCCGCCGGCCTCCTTGCAGGCCTCGGCGAACTTGTCACCTAGATCCACCATCTCAGCCTTGGCGGATTTCGGCTCGGCCGCCAAGGCGGCGCCGTCATAGATGTAGAGAGTCCCGCCGCCGTCCTTTGAGCTATCGGACTGGTCAATCATCCACACCTCATAGGCCGAAGGGGCTGCCGGAGGAGCCGCTTGCTGGGTTGGGGCAGCGCATGCGCCGATCCCCAGGAAAAGAACCAGGAACGAAAGAAACTCGAGGAAGGAAAAACGTCTGGATATCATGTGAGGTGATCTCCTTCTGGTAGCCGTTCGGAATTAGTATGAAAGAGGTACGGGCCGTCCCCTACGTTCTGCGATGGAGAGGAGCATAAGCGGACTCTCCTTCAGGTAGCGTATGGTAGTCGTGCGGCTGGGGGTCTGTCAACGTCGAAAGGAGAGGCCTACTTGATGATGATTGCGGCCCGCATATCGTGGCCAGGCAGATCGCAAATATAGGGGAAAGTGCCGGTTTTCTTGGGAGTAAACCGGAGCTCGGCCCTGCCGTGTGGAGGAATCAAGACGCGGACAAACCCCGTCTCATTGAACTCGGGTGCGCCGTTTCCGGCCACCTGCACGTTGGTGCGTTGAAAAAGCAGCAAAGGGACGAAGGCATGCAGGTCTTCGTCCTCGTTGCGAATGATCAGTGTGACCGGCTCGCCCACCCGCAGCGTGACTACCTCAGGGGTGAAGACCCGTTTGCTGGCGACGATCTCGACGGCGGTGCGCGGGGCTTCCGCCGCGTTGGAAAGTGGGATGAGCAGACCGGCCAGCAGTGCGAGAGAGAGGACAGCACGGACCGGGATCATGTGGCCTTCGCGAAGATGCGAATCGGGGTGCCGGCGAAGTCGAACCGCTCGCGGAAATAGTTCTCCAGATACCGCAGGTAAGGTGCACCGATTTCCTCCGAATGCTTGCAGAAGAGGACGAACGTCGGGGGCTTGGTCGCCACCTGGGTGATGTACGCCGATTTCACGGGCTTGCCCTTGCGGATCGGCAAGGGGTTCGCCGCAATCGCCTCCTGGAAGATGCGGTTGAGCTGCGCCGTGGGCACGCGGTGCGTGAAAGCTTTCAACGTTTGGTTGATGAGCGCGAAGATGCCGGCGACCGTCTGAAACTGGAGAGCCGAGCCGAAGAGCACAGGCGCCCAGGACAGAAACGCGAAGCGCCGGTGAAGCTCGGCCTCATACTTCGCCTTGGCATCTGCGTCGTCGGCCCGCAGGTCCCACTTGTTCACGAACAGGATGCAGGCACGTCCCCCGCGCACGGCCAATCCGGCGATCTTGGTGTCCTGCTCCGTGACCCCTTCGACGCCGTCTACGATCAGGACGGCCAAGTCGGCCCGGCCGAGGGCCCGCATGGCACGCGCCACGCTGTAACGCTCCACTCCCGGATCGATCTTGCCGCGCCGCCGGATCCCCGCCGTGTCAATGAAGCGGTACTCGGCTTTCTTGTAGCGGACGAGGGTGTCAATGGAGTCGCGCGTCGTGCCGGGCACATCGCTGACCACCAAGCGAGTCTCGCCCAGGAGCGTATTGATGAAGGTGGACTTGCCGACATTGGGGCGCCCCACGACGGCGACCTTGGGGATCTCCATGGCGGACGTCCCGTCCATCGGGGCTGGAATCAACGGATAGAGCGCGTCCAGCAATTCTGCAACGCCCGCACCGTGCTCGGCGGAAAGGGGAAACAGCGGTTCCATCCCCAGCGCGTAAAAGTCTCCGATCAGCGGGTCGGATTTGGGGGTGTCGATCTTGTTGATCGCGACGAAGACTGGCTTATTCACGCCGCGCAGCAGGTCGGTGATCGTCCGGTCGAGCGGAGTGAGGCCTTCCCGCCCGTCCATCAGAAAAACCAGGGCGTCTGCCTCCTCGATGGCCCGGCGCGACTGCTCGCGGATCAAGCCCAGCATCTGGTCGTCGGAGGAAGGCACTAGCCCGCCGGTGTCGATCAACTGGAACGTTCGCCCCCGATACTCGCACTCAGCGTAATGCCGATCGCGCGTCACCCCGGGGAAATCCTGGACGATGGCCTGCCGCCGGCCCAGAATGCGGTTGAACAGCGCGGACTTGCCGACGTTCGGGCGCCCGATGATGGCCACGGTGAACATTGTGGTGTCACGGTACCATGGGGCTCGAGGCCATTACAACGGGCGCAGACGGCGCGTATTGGGCTATAATGGGGCCATGAACTGGGACACGATCACGACCGTTCTGCTGGACATGGATGGGACACTCCTCGATAAGGCCTTCGACGACCATTTCTACTCGGAAGCGCTGCCGGAGCGGTATGCCGCGGTCAATCGCCTGTCGGTGGAAGCCGCCCGCGAGCGATTATTTTCGCTCTATCGCGCTGTCGAGGGCGAGTTGGATTGGACCGACCTCGACTACTGGACCCGCACGCTGGGCCTCGACGTGCCGGCGATGAAGGACTCCCTCCGCCACCGCATCGCGCCGCATCCGGACAGTCTCGTCTTTCTCGGTTTCCTGCGCGTGCGGAAGATGCCGGTGCACCTGGTCACCAATGCGCACCCCAAGACCCTGGCGCTCAAAATGGCGCAAACCGGCCTGGACAAACACCTGGACCGGCTTGTAACGGCATTCGACGTGGGGTGCCTGAAGTCGAGAGTGGACTACTGGGTCAAATCAGAGACGATCCTGGGCTTCGATCCTGCCTCTACGCTGTACGTGGATGATGACGAGGCCGCACTGGTTTCGGCTGAGCGGCATGGGATCAAGCATCTCTATCATCGCGCGAAATCCAGCTCCGCCATCCCACCCCAGGCGTCCGCGAAATATCGCTCGATCGAAACCTTCCACGCGCTGATGGAATAAGCTACGGCAGGTCCATGCCGCGCTCTTCTCCCTCCATGTGCTCGCCGTAGGGCGGTAACGTCGTGAGGCGAGGATCATCCACCGGTCCGCCGATGGTGAAGTGATAGAGCGACTGGAAGGCGAACTCGTTGAAGCCGAAGGTCTGGTGGACCGGGTCATCGAAGAAACAACCGATGCCGGTCGCGCGCACGCCGGCCGCTTCCGCTTCAAGGTACAGGACCTGTCCGATCACGCCTGTTTCCCAGAACAGACGGCGGTAGAACCACGGTCCGTGCTCGAACAAGGCATCCTGGAACTCGGCGATCATGCCCAGCGAAAAAACGCTGTCGCCGGCGATCTCCTGAAAGCAACTCACCTGCGTGGCAAGTCGTTGAGCATTGCCCTCTTCCAGCAAGTAGAGCGGAAGGTCTGGCGGACAGCCTGGCGGATCGGTCCATGCGAACTGTTCGTGCATGGCTCCCTGGAGCTTCCCCACCTTGGCAGGATCGCGGGCCAGGACATACAGGCCAGGAGCTAGGCCGTCCACCCGATGCACGAACAACCCCAGGTGTATGGCCGGATCCCACGGAATGGCGTCCCAGGGCATGGAGCGCATGCTCACGGGACGGTCAACCCGCGGCATCACCCGTTCGAGCATGGTGAAGAATCGCGCCGCCGGGATCGAGGTCTTGCCGTCGCAGGCCAGGAGGCTTCGCCGTTGATGGATGATTCGTCCGGCTAAGAGCGAAGCCCCCTCACTTGTACGACTTGCCTCCGGAACGAGCGCAGGAGCGGAGGGCCATTGAATGGATGCCGATTCGGTACTGGACTTCCACGACGCGCTGGTCACGTCATCGATGATCGCCCAGAGCACCGGATCGTCGTGACTGAGCCGGTTGGCCTTGCCGTACCAGGGCTGTTTCGTCAGCGCCTGCACCACACTCGTATCAAGGTAGAATGGAAGCGTCGCGGTACGGCTCGCATTGCACGCTTGGTTGGGCCAGACAACCATCAGCAGATCGGGATGTTCCCGCTCTGCTCCCTGATAGTCCTCCGTGCGGTGTACGCCCAGGAGTTCGGCAATGGTGGCATCCGCCGTGCCGGTCAGGACGACGGCGTTCCAGCCCAGCGTGGCGGCGGCGATGCGAAGAGTCGCGAGTGCATGACCGGCGTCGTGTTGGCAATAGCGGAAGGCGCGCTCGCCATACTTCCAGGCCTCCCGCCAGTGCACCGACGTCAGCGCGACGAGAAACGCGTGCGGCGGAAAGTCCTGCATGAGCCGCGAAAACAGTTCCTCTGTGCAGTCCGCCCGCCGTTCGAGTCCATGTTCCTTAGACGCGTAATGGTACAAGCCTGGGGAAGAGGCGAGGCCGGGGACCGTGCCAATCAGCAGGTAGCCTTCGGTGGGGTGCAGGTTGCCGCTCGAGGGATTGCTACGGAGCGCCCAGCGGGCGTCGCCCGCTTGCTTCCAGGCCGAGAGGGCGAGCGCGTATTCGAACAGACGCGAGAGCGTGCGGAGGGTGACCGGGGCGTGCGGGACGACGCCCGGACGATACAGGTCTTCGTACGAGGGCGAGAGCGGCTCCTCGTCGAGGCGCAAAATAGGCAGGCGTAGGAGTTCTGCGCCTTCGTATCGCCGGAACGGGTTCGGTTGATTCGCCCAGTCCAGATAGCCGAGGGCGCGGGCATAGCGATTGAAGTGGTGCTTGGTCTCCTGGTGGTAGCGCATCACCGTCTCAAGCTGTTTGACGATGTCGTCCATCACGGTCTTGATCATACCTGATTCAACTATCCCTTGACTCGCTCCGGTCATGGATGGTACGGACTCGCCAGCTATGGGGAAGTTTGACCTTGCCAAGGCTGTTCTCGAGACCGGCTCCTTTCACTGGAAGGCTGTCCCCGGTTTCACGCTGGCGTCCGGTCGCGTCAGCGAATACTACGTCAACTGCAAGCAGCTCCTGTCGCATCCGAAGTACCGGCGGATCCTCGCCGAGTTGATCGCCCAGCATCTCAAAGGATGGGATGTCCAAGCCATCGGGGGGATGGAGATCGGGGCGATCCCCATCGTCACCGCGGTGTCGGACTATGTCTACGACCGCACGGGCCGCGAGTTACGGACCTTCGTGGTACGCAAGAAGCCCAAGGATCACGGCATGAAGCACGCGGTGGAGGGTGCCTTTCAGGCAGGGGATCGCGTCCTCATCCTGGATGACGTGCTCACAACCGGACAGGCGACGATCGATGCCATCACTCAGGCGCGCGCCGCCGGACTCGACGTGTGCCAGGCGCTTGTCATCGTGGATCGCCAGGAGGACAACGGCCGCCAGCGCGTGGAGGCCCTCGGCGTCCCGCTCACCAGCCTACTGACCCTGCAAGATTTAAAGGAACTCAAGGGCCGTCCCGACGCCTAGCAGCTCGTCCTCATTTCTTGCCCGCTTCAGGCCAGTGTGTTAGATTCGCTGCTGGTTATTCGTATGACTGAACGACCGTACGATCCACAGCAGATCGAGGCCAAGTGGCAGCGTGTTTGGGCTGAGCAGGAGGCTTTCCGCGTCACCGAAGACCCCACCCGCCCGAAATACTACTGTCTGGAGATGTTCCCCTATCCGTCCGGCCGCATCCACATGGGCCACGTGCGGAACTACGCCATCGGTGATGTGATCGCGCGCTACAAGACGATGCGGGGGTTCAACGTGCTCCACCCGATGGGCTGGGACGCCTTCGGTCTCCCGGCCGAGAACGCGGCAATCGAGCGAGGCGTGCACCCGCAAATCTGGACCGACGAGAACATCGCCTACATGCGGGCGCAACTCAAGCGGATGGGGTTCTCCTACGACTGGTCGCGCGAGGTGACCACCTGCGAACCCGACTATTACCGCTGGAACCAGTGGCTGTTCCTGAAATTCTACGAAAAGGGTCTGGCTTATAGAAAACGTTCCGCCGTGAATTGGTGTCCGAGCTGCGAGACCGTGCTCGCCAACGAGCAAGTGGAGGAAGGCCGCTGCTGGCGCTGCGATTCAACAGTGGTGCAGAAAGAACTGGAGCAGTGGTTCTTCAAGATCACGCACTATGCCGAGGAACTACTGGACGGCTGCGACCATCTTCCCGCCTGGCCCGCTCGCGTGCTGACGATGCAGCGCAACTGGATCGGCAAGAGCGTCGGCGTGGAAGTGGACTTCCCGCTCGCCGCGCCGCTGCCTGATTTCCCGGCCATTCGGATTTTCACGACGCGACAGGATACGATTTTCGGCGCAACGTTCATGAGCCTGGCGCCGGAATCGCCGCTGGTTGAACGGCTGATCGCGGGCTGTCTCCAGGCAGGGGCTGTGCGGGAGTTCGTCGCGCGGGTCTCCCGTCAGGAGAAGGCGGTCCGGACCGCCGCGGACCGCGAAAAGGAGGGCATGTTCACCGGCGTCTATGCGATCAACCCCTTCACGAAGACGCGCATTCCGATCTGGGTGGCCAATTTCGTCCTGTACGAGTACGGCACCGGCGCCATCATGGCTGTGCCCGCTCATGATCAGCGAGATTTCGAGTTCGCCAGCAAGTACGGCATTCCGGTCCGGTTGGTGATTCAGAACCCGACCGGCGCGCTGACCGAGCCGCTGTCGGCGGCCTATGAAGACGAGGCCGGCACGTTGGTGAACAGCGCGCAGTTCTCTGGGTTGGGGGTAGCCGAAGGGAAGACGAAGATCGCCGATGACGTCGAAGCCAAGGGATTCGGCAAGCGCACCGTCAATTACCGGCTCCGCGATTGGGGGATCTCGCGTCAGCGGTATTGGGGCACGCCGATTCCGATCACCTACTGCAAGGCCTGCGGGATAGTGCCGGTGCCAGAGCGCGACCTACCCGTGGAACTGCCCAAGGACGTTCCGTTCACAGGGAGAGGCTCATCCCCGTTGGCTCAGGTGGAACGATTCCTGAATGTGAAGTGTCCGAAATGCGGCGGCGCGGGTCGGCGCGAAACCGATACGATGGACACCTTCGTGGATTCCTCCTGGTACTTTCTCCGCTACTGCTCGCCGTGCGAAAACACCCGCCCGCTCGATTCCGCCAAGGCGAGTTATTGGATGGCAGTGGACCAGTACATCGGCGGCATCGAGCACGCGGTCCTGCATCTGCTCTACGCGCGCTTCTTCACCAAGGCGGTACGGGACCTGGGGCTCCTCAAGGTGGACGAGCCGTTCACGAGCCTGCTGACGCAGGGCATGGTCTGCAAAGAGACCTACCGGTGCGAGGAGCATGGCTGGCTGCTGCCGGGCGAGCTCATCGGGAGCGAGAAGGAAGGCTGGCGTTGCGGGCAGTGCCGGCGGCCGGCCGAAAAAGGCCGCGTCGAGAAGATGTCCAAGTCCAAGAAGAACATCGTGGACCCGGAACACCTGGTCGCGACCTATGGCGCGGACACGGCACGCCTCTTTTCGCTCTTTGCGGCCCCGCCGGAGAAGGACCTGGAGTGGAGCGATGCGGGGGTGGAAGGGGCCTCCCGGTTCCTGGGGCGCGTGTGGCGCTTGGTCCACGAAGTGGCTCCGATCCTGAAGCAACCGGCCGACCGCGTTGGCTCGGACGGCAGTCAGATCGCCACCGACCTGAAGCGCCTCACACACAAAACCATCAAGAAAGTGACGGACGACATCGAACGCGAGTTCCAGTTCAACACGGCGATCGCGGCGCTGATGGAGCTCGTGAACGGGCTCTATAAGATCGCTGCTGAAGTCACAGAGACAAAAAAGGTGCAAGGGATCGCCGCGTTACAGGAAGCGATTGAGACGCTTCTTTTGCTACTCTCGCCGTTTGCCCCGCACATTGCGGGAGAACTCTGGACGGTGACTGGCCACACGACGAGCTTGGCGCGGGAGCGCTGGCCCGTCCACGATGCGGCGCTCATCCGGGAGGAGGTGCTCACGATTCCGGTGCAGGTCAACGGAAAAGTCCGGAGCAAGCTGACCGTGCCGGCGGAATGGAGCAAAGAGCAAATCATCGCTGCGTCACAATCGGATGTCAAGGTGCGGGAATGGATTCAGGGAAAGACGATCAAGAACGTCGTGTACGTGGAGAAGCGGCTCGTGAATATTGTGGCAGGGGACGTATGAAAGCGCGAGCGGCAGTCGCAGGACTTGTGATGCTATGCTCTCTCGTGACCGCGGGGTGCGGCTATGAGTTCGGCACGGCGGCCAAGCCGGGGTCGGCGCGGGGCCTGACGCTGGCAGTGCCGGTCTTCAACAATGATACGTTTGAGCCCGTCCTGGACAAGCGGGTCACCGAAGCCATCCGCAGGCAATTCCTACAAGCTGATGGCCTGACCCTGGTTAATGACATCGGCACTGCTCCGCTGGTCCTCAGGGGACGCATCAGAGGGTATGGCCTCCAGACGATGTCGTTTCGCCAGGGCTTCGTCAACGAGCAGCGCGTCAATCTCTCTGTGGTAGTGACGTTCGAGGATACGTCGGCCCACAAGGTGCTCTGGCAGGAGTCCTATGGAACGTCGGCTGAGTTCTTTCAGAGCGCCGACCTGGCCACGAACCGCTCGCGGCAGGATCGGGCGACGGAGGAAGCCTGTCAGGCGATGGCAGAGCATATCGTGTCGCGGGTATTGGAAACGTACGCCAAATGAAGGCGATGCGGGAGGGCATGTCCGTTGCTGACCTGAGGCGACTGGTGGGGGCCGGCGAGATCGCTCCCATCTATCTGCTCGTCGGCGAGGAGGCCTTTCTCCGAGAGGAGGCGACGGCGGCGATCCGGACCGGTGTTCTCGGCGCTGACGATGCCAACGTCGGGATTTTCAACGCCGACGTGGTATACGGAGATGAAACCGAGGCGGCCGAGATTCTCAGCCTCTGCGGGAACTTCCCCATGTTTGCCGCGCGACGCTTGGTGGTCGTCCGGGACATCGGAGCATTGCGGGCGAAGGAGACTGAGCGGTTGCTGTCGTATCTTGATGCGCCGGTGGAGACGACGTGTTTGGTGCTGACCGGCGCGAAGGTGGATGGACGCGTCAAGTTCTTCCAGGCGCTCAAGAAGTTGGCGGTGACGGTGGATTGCGGGCCCCTGGAGGCGAGAGCCTTGCCGGCATGGATTCGAGAACAGGCCGCGGCATTGGGGCTTTGTGTGGACGAGGCCGCACGTGAGGCCCTGCAGCAGGCGAGTGGCGGCGACCTTGGCGTCATGCGGCGCGAGATGGAAAAGCTCGCGGCGTATCTCATGCCGAAGACGGATGCGACGGCAGAAGATGTGGAAGCTGTGCGGGGTGCGGATACGGGAAGCACGGTCTGGGACCTGCTCACTGCCCTGGGGCGCAAGGACCGGGGCAATGCCCTTCGTATCATGGGGCGCGTACTCGAAGCCGGCGAATATCCGCCGCAGCTCCTCGGCCTCATCGCGTGGAGATGGCGGCAGCTCTGGAAGGCGCATGAGCAGATCGCTCGCCGCGTGCCTGAAGCCGGAGTGGCTCGTGCCATTGGAGCCCCCCCCTCTCAAGCCCGGACTATAATCGAGCAGGCACGTACGTTCTCGAGCTCAGACCTGGAACGAGCCTTCGAGGCCTTTCGCGAAACAGATTCCCGCCTGAAAGGTGGAAGCAGAGGAAGCGATAAGCTGACGCTGGAAAGACTGGTTCTGAATCTCTGCCGGAGCGCAGGGCGGACTACGTCGCCACCACGCCCTTTCGCACCTGCGCGGTGAGGCGGGACAGCTTGCGCGACGCCGTGTTCCGGTGGAGTACGCCTTTGGTTGCGGCGCGCTGGAGGGCCCGGGAGGTTTCGCGGAGCAGGGCCGCCGTTTCGTCGGGTTTCTTGTTCTCGACGGCGGTCTGCAGTTTCTTGATGACGCTCTTGACGCCGGATTGCACTGAGCGATTGCGCGCTCGCCGCTTTTCGGCCTGGCGAGCGGCTTTCCTGACATTCTTATGCACCACCGGCATAGGTTTGAATTCCTCTGGTGAGACAGGGATGATTGCTACCACGGCTTTCACTGCGAAGTCAAGGAAGTCCTGTGACGATTGAGGCCCGCGAGCGCTTGATCTTTGCCCTGGACGTCCCCTCGTCCGACGAGGCCAAGCGGTTGCTCGACCGCATGGGAGACGCGGTGGGGTTCGTCAAAATCGGGCTTGAGCTCTTCACGGCGGCCGGACCCGACATCGTGCGCTGGACCCTTGCGCAGAACAAGCGGGTCTTTCTTGACCTCAAGCTGTTCGATATCCGAGAGACGGTGAAGCGAGCGACGGTGGCGGCCGCCGAGATGGGCGCGACATTTCTCTCAGTCCATGCGACCGGCCAGACGGTGCAGGCCGCCGTCGAGGGGCGGGGCAACAGCCCGATGAAGATTCTGGCCGTGACGGTGCTGACGAGTTTCAGCGAGGCGGACCTGCAGGAGACAGGGGTCGCCGATTCGATCTCCGCAACAGTTCTGCGACGAGCAAGTCTGGCGGCTTCGTCCGGCGCTGATGGCGTGGTGGCATCGGGAGTTGAGGCGGCGATGATCCGCAGAGTCCTGGGCCGGGACCCGCTGATCGTGACCCCCGGAATCCGCTCCATCGGCAGATCGCATGACGACCAGATTCACGTCACCACCCCGTCCGGTGCTATCGCGGCAGGGGCGGACTATCTCGTGGTCGGGCGTCCCATTCGGGATGCCGCCGATCCGGTGGCGGCCGCCCATGCCATTCAAAACGAAATCGAGGTCGCGCTCACGTACGGTGGTTGAGTTGCGAGACCCCCTTCGTGTTTGGTAGGATTCGGGCCTCTTTCCTAATCGAACTGCAACGGCTCCCTCCGGGTGGTGGGTATAGCTCAGTTGGTTAGAGCGCCGGATTGTGGATCCGGAGGTCGGGGGTTCGAAACCCCTTACCCACCCCATAAACCATTTGAGGAGAATGAATGGTGCGAAAGTCGACGCCACGCAAATCACGAAACCAGGAGAAGGCAAGGAAGCCGATGGTCGGCGTCATTATGGGTTCCAAGTCCGATTGGGAAACGATGGCCCATACCACCGAGACGCTGGAGAAGCTGGGAGTCCCGTATGAAGTCAAAGTGGTCTCGGCTCACCGCACGCCGGACCACCTTTTCGAATATGCCGGCTCGGCCGAGCGGCGCGGGCTTGAAGTGATCATCGCCGGGGCTGGAGGAGCAGCCCACCTTGCGGGTGTGACAGCGGCAAAGACGGCTCTGCCCGTCCTTGGGGTCCCGATGGAGTCCAAGGCCTTTAAGGGATTGGATGCCCTGCTTTCGATCGTGCAGATGCCGGCCGGGATTCCCGTGGGAACGTTGGCGGTTGGGAGAGCCGGTGCGGTGAACGCCGCGCTTCTGGCGGCGGCGATGCTGGCGAATAAATACCCCAAGGTCCGCGCGGCGCTGCACCGCTATCGCAAAGCTCAGGCGCAGGCGGTGCGCGCTCATCCCGATCCACGAAAAGCTTGATGAGGCGCGTATGAGGATTGCCAGACCCGTTGGCGCAGGCGTCGTCCTTGGCTTCGTGCTGATCGCTGTTGCCGGCGTCTTCCCCGTGGGCGGCGAGGCGCGCGCGGCGGATGATTTCATCGAGGGTCAGTACTGGGCCCTGATCATCGGCATCGACAAGTACCCCGCGTTTCCGGATGACATGCAGCTTGTCTCGGCACGCAAGGATGCCGAAGCAGTGGCGATGCTTCTTCGCGACCGCTACGGTTTTGCCAAAGAGCAGATGATCGAGTTGTACGACGAGGCGGCGACGCGCAAAGGGATCATTAAGGCCTTGGCCCAGCTCAAGCGCCAACTGACGGCCCAGGACAGCCTGGTCGTCTATTTTTCCGGACAAGGTGGCTACGAAGCGAAAAAAGGGAGGGGAGACGAAATCGGCTACTGGCTGCCCTTCGATGCCGAACGGCCCGAGGACACGGTGGCCGCGGTCTTTAATAATCAGCTCCGGGACTTCTTCGCGAATTATCCTGTCCGTCATATCTTTTTGGTCTCCGACTCCGTCTTCAGCAGTTCGTTGATGGGCAAGACGGTCACGCTCCTCCGCACAAGAGATGCTGCGAAGGAACTCTACCGGGACAAGTCACGGTGGGTTCTGATGTCGGGGGGAAATTATCCTGTGGCGGACCCCGCCGATAAGAATAAGAAAGGACACAGCGTCTTTGCCTGGCACTTGCTGAAGGCATTGGAGGCGAACACGAAGCCCTATCTTCTTGGTGCGGATGTCGTCGAGATCATTGCGCCGAAGGTGTCGAACGAGAAACAGGGCACGCTACCGCGGAGTGCCCCCATCATCGGGGCCGGCGATGAGGGTGGCCAGTTTGTCTTCCGGCTCCTTCCTCAGTACCAAAAGAGTAGAGGCGCGGCTGATGCCGACAAGGCCAAGGCCGCCGCGAAAGAGAACGCCAGACTGGAAGCGGAGAAGGCCAAGGTCGATGCCGCCCAGAAGGAACTGGAAGAACTTGAGCTGCAACTCAAGCAGGCGGAAGAGGCCTTGAAAAAGGGAAAGAAGCCTTAAGGGCGTTGTGGTAGCTTCTCTCCAGGTGTCCTGGCATCACGGGGTCACTCCCTATCAATGGCGTGTCCTGCTTGTGGCCTGGCTCGGGTGGGTCTTCGATTCCATGGACGCGATGATCTATGCCCTCGTCCTCCATCCGGCATTGCATGATCTGCTCCAAGGGGCATCGGGGGGCGCGCCGATCAGCGACGGCGAGATCGGCTGGTACGGAGGGATCATCTTCTCGATTTTCTTGATCGGCTGGGCCGTCGGCGGGGTGCTGTTCGGCATGGCGGCCGATTATGTCGGCCGGACGAAGACGCTGATCGCGACGATCCTCGTCTACGCAGTGTTCACAGGCCTGGCAGCGCTATCGCAGGACTGGTGGCACTTGGCGATCTATCGGTTCCTAACGGCGTTGGGCATCGGCGGGGAATGGGCGGCGGGGGCATCCCTGGTGGCAGAGGTCTGGCCGGAGGAGAAACGCGCCAAGGCAGCCGGAGTTCTACAGTCCGCCTGGGCGGTGGGCTTCTTCTTCGCGGCGGCCTGCTACCTGCTTCTGCAGGACCACAGTTGGCGGGTGCTGTTCCTGGTGGGCGTCGTGCCGGCACTGGTGGCCTTGCTGGTCCGGCTATGGGTAAAAGAGCCGGAGCGCTGGGTCAAGGCCCACACGCAGGAGCTCCAATCAGGGATGGTCCGACGAGTGAAGCTCTTGGAGCTGTTCGAGGGCGATCTTCGCCGGCCGACGTGGGTGGGCTCGTCACTGGCTTTCGTAGCGGTGTTCGGTCTCTGGGGAGCGACCAATTGGACGCCGACCCTCATCAGGGCGCTCCCCGACATGCAAGGGCTGCAGGCGGCCGAACTCAAGCGCTATGTGGTCTACGCCACCATGCTGCTGAATGTCGGAGCCTTGGTCGGCTATCTCAGCTTCGGGCCGCTGGCCGATCGTTTCGGGCGTCGTCCTATTTTCGCGCTGATGTGCGCAGGCAGTTTCGTGATGGTGCCGGTCGTCTTTTTGACTCCGCATGCCTACGCACACATCCTCTTCTTGCTTCCCCTGCTGGGCTTCTTTAACAACGGGATTTTCAGCGGGTTTCCCATCTACCTTCCTGAACTCTACCCCACCCGCATTCGTGCGACCGGCTCGGGCTTTTGCTTCAACGCCGGACGCGTGCTTGCGTCCGCGGGGCCATTCCTGACCGGGTTTCTCGTGGCCGCATTGGGGAGCTTCGGGCGAGCGGCCAGCGCTGTCGCGCTGATCTATCTGGTGGGGCTCGCGGTGCTGCCGTTTGCGCCGGAAACGCGGGGTAAGCCCCTGCCGGACTGAAGGAGCGCTAAGAGCGGAAAGTGCGCCCGTAGACCTTGGCGTCAATGAAGAGCGTGAGCAGGCCAGAGTCGACTTTGCCCTCTTTCGCTTCACAGCCGAGGATGTCGAGGGCCTTCGAGGCCGGCATGGCCTTCTTGTATGGGCGGTCGGAGGCGGTCAGCGCGTCGTAAATGTCGCCGATGGTCATCATGCGGGTCTGCACCGGGATTTCCGGCGCTGTGATCGAGCGAGGATAGCCCTTACCGTCCAGCTTCTCATGGTGGCCGTAAGCGATTTCCGGAATCCGCCGCAGCTTACTGGTCCACGGGATAGTCGCCAGGAAACGGTAGGTGTGTGTGACATGGCTCTCGATCTCCAAGCGATCCTCGTTGGTGAGGCTGCCCTTGGAAATGGAAAGGCTCACGAGTTCGGGCCCTGTCAGATAGGGTTTCGAGCCATCGAAGGAGTTGAACGTTTTTGCGACGAGTGCATTGAGCCGTTCGAACCCGCCCTTTTCCAGCACGGTCGGAATGTTGCATTCCAGCAGAAAGTGCAGGATGCCGTCCGTTTCCTCTAGCTGGCGGGCCAACTCCTTGTCGATCTGAGCAAGCAGGGCGGCGGTCTCGTTGGGGTTCGAAAACTGGTACGCCGCGATTTTACGTTCCAGCGCTTCCTTCTCCAGCGTCCGTTTGATGAAATCGAAGCGGCCCTTCAAGGTCGCGACCTCACCAGGGTAGAGCTTCTCGGCCTTGACCAGCACGTTTTCCCGGACACCGACCTTGCCGAAGTCATGCAAGAGGGACGCGTAGCGGATTTCCTTCATCTGATCGTAGTCGAAGGCGACGGAGGCGAAGGGGCCGGTCTCGATGCGGTCGACGACCTCGGCGAGGCCACACGTGAGGGTCGCGACCCGCCCGGAGTGCCCGGAGGTGGTGGGATCACGGGATTCGATGGCGACCACGCTGGCCGCGATGAAACCCTCGAAGAGCTTGTTGATTTCGTCGTAGAGGATCGCGTTTTCGATAGCGGAGGCGGCTTGCCCGCCCAGCGCCAGAAGCATCTCCTCATCCTCCGCATCAAAGGGAGGACCCGGAGAGTCCCTTCCGACCCCGACTGCATGGTCTCCTGAGTTTTTGTTCAGGACCTGGAGGACCCCGACCACGTCCTCCTTGGTCGAGAGCATGGGGACGGTCAGCATGTTCCGGGTGTGGAACCCGGTCGCCTTATCGACGGCAGGATTGAACCGTGGGTCCGCATAGGCGTCAGGAATGTTGAGAGGCTTTTTTGTCTGGGCGACGTGGCCCGCGATACCCTTGTCAGCGGGGAACCGGATCTCTTGTGTTCCTTGTGCCACCTTGCTCCAGAGTTCGTTCTTGTCTTTGTCCAGAAGAAAGATGCTGGCGCGGGTGGCTTCGACCACTGAACGGGCGTGCTCCACGATTTCCTCGAGCAGGACGCCGAGATCTCGTTCCGTGGACATGGCTTTAGCCACGCCAAGGATTGCCTCGAGCTTTTTGATGCGCCGCTCTTTCGGGTCCAAATTCGCCACGTTCGCTCCTCCGGGGAGGGCCCTAGCGTACACCTTCAGAATACCGGGATCAACGAAGTGGGCTATAATACGACTGCTATGCGAATCTGTCCCAAGTGTCGTCTCATCGCCGCAGATGATCCCATCTGTCCGGAGTGTGGGTGGAATATCGCTACAGGGGGCGATGCCCCTTCTCCCCTGGCGATGCACTATGCGGAGAAGCTGCAGTATATGGCTGTCTTCACCGCCCTGATGTTTGGGGCTTCGTTGATTGGGGCCTTCGCGACGACGCGCGACAATCATTTCATGCCCGCTGTCTCAATTGGCCTGCTCGTCACCGGACTCATCGCCGACATCTTCCTCATTCTGCTCATCAACCGGACGGCGGCCCTGTTTGCCGAGGCCAATCGCTGGACTGTGGGCGCCGTGCTCACATTCCCTTTCGGCACGCTGATCTTCGCCTGGCTTCTCGCCCGGAGGGCCCGCGTAGGGGGCGACGTCACCTTTCCCCCCTCCGGCTGATCGTAAGCCGCAAGGCCGCTTCCATGTCCTGGCCTGTCCCGCGGTTCCGGCGCTTGCGCCGTTGTTCGTCGATAAGCTAAGCTCGTATGCATGCTGGAGCGCGTTTCGGCGCGCGAGGTGAGTAGCCGTGAACATGCGAAAGAGGTGCGAAGGTGAAACACAGCGTGTGGTCGATGGCAGCGGTGCTGCTGGCTTTTGCGGTCGTGGGGTGCGGCGGATCAGGGCAGACTCTTACGATGTCATTCGATATGGACTCAGTGCCGGCTCCTGCGAAGGTGCAGCAGGCATTACGGGTCGCGGTGGTCCCTTTTGAGGATGTGCGGACCGATAAAGCCTCGATCGGACGATACCAACACTATGTGGAAACAACCGTGGACGTCCTGGTTCCCGCGCAGGGATCCGCGGCGGATCAGATCACGCGGTTCGTTATGGAGTATTTAACGCGCGCGGGTTTTCAGGTCTCCCTCGCAAAGGCCGGGGAGACGGTGCCGGCGGGTTCGGCCGATGTCGTACTGACGGGACAGATCGAATCCTATTGGAATGAGGCGGTGGGACGGTTTTTCCGCACCGAGATGAAGTCCCAGAACCGGCTGGTGATCAAGGTGTCCAACGCAGCCGACGCCAGCACGGTCCGCTCGACGGTGGCGGGCAGCGGGTCAAGGACGACAGTCTTTTTCGACCTGCCAGACTTGGAGCGGTTGAACAGTGAAGCGTTAGGCGAGACACTGTCCCGATTACTGGGCGAGATGGCCGTAGTGGATCGAACGCTCAAGCCCAAAAAGTAAGGGGCCGATGCTGAAGGGCCAAGAGATGGCCAACAAGCTGCCCGTTCCAGACGACCAGTTGCGTCAGCAAGTCGAGGCGTTGCTGGCATTACCCGAAACGGATCCACAAGCCGCGCTGCTGAAAGATCTTCTCGGATCGGTCCTCCGGTTGAACGAAAGCCGGCTGGAGATGCTGGACCTTAAGATCGTCCAGCGCAGCCTCAAGGAAATGCGCTATGCATTCTGGGCCTTCAGGCCCTACCGGCACCGACGCAAGGTCGCCGTTTTCGGCTCCGCGCGGATCGCCGTGGACCACCCTCTCTGCGATCTGGCGCGCCGATTCGGCCGGCTCCTGGCCGAGCGCGAGTACATGGTCATCACGGGCGCAGGTGAGGGGATCATGCGGGCGGTGAACGAGGGAGCCGAACGGGAGCACAGCTTCGGCGTGAACATCCTGCTCCCCTTCGAGCAGGAGCCCAATCCGGCGATCGTGAACGATCCCAAGCTCATCCACTTCAAGTACTTTTTCACGCGAAAGCTCTTTTTCGCCCGCGAATCCCACGCCAGCGTCATGTTTCCCGGCGGCTTTGGGACCCACGACGAAACCTTTGAAATCCTCACGCTGCTTCAGACCGGTAAAAACAATCCTCATCCCGTTGTTCTGGTGGATTTGCCGGGCGGGGTCTATTGGAAGCGGTGGGAGCAGTTTGTCCGGGAGGAGATGCTGGCGCCGAAGCTGATCTCGCCGGAAGACTTGGGGCTCTTCCGGATCGTGGATTCGGCCGAGGCCGCCGTGGCGGAAATCGATGGGTTCTACCGGACCTACCATTCCAGCCGGTTCGTGAAAGACCGACTAGTGCTGCGACTCTTGCGTCCCTTGACGCCGGCCCAGGTTGACGAGCTGAACGTGCTCTTCGCCCATCTCTGCCCGGACGGCAAGATCGAGCAAGGGACCGCCCTGCCGGAGGAGGCGGACGAGCCAGACCTGCTGGCGCTTCCCAGGCTGATCGTGCCCTACCACCGGCGGAGCGCCGGCGGCCTCAGGCAACTCATCGATGTCGTGAACTCCCTGCCGGTCTAGCGAAGTGGAGCCGGCCCCGGCTCCGCCTCGATCAGTACCGCAGGGTGACGGAAAGCGTGCTACTCCGCGCTTCGAAAAACTTTCTGGAGAACTCCTCCACCACCGCCGGGTCATAGCCTTTGCAGCTGAAAATATCGAGATAGGCCCGGTTGGTGTCGTTAGCGAAGTGTCCGCTGATCAGGGACGTCTCGATGAGCTGGACCATCGAGTAACCCGCCACTCGTCCTTCTCCGAAATGGACGATTTGGCAGTCCCCGTAGCGTTTCATCCCGATCAGGTTGCAGAGCGCGATGACGTAGGCCTTGATGTGTGCGTGGTCCCGGATGGCTTCCGGCCTACAGTCCTGAAGATCTACTATAGTGGAGAGGCCCCAAGCTTTCCCCTCCTCGATCAGCTCGTCTGGCGAGCCTACCGGTGCGGGAGTTGGGGCCATGGTTGGCAAGATCGCACCTTCAGCGTTGGCTAATGCGTTCATCGATACGGGGCACCTCCTAGTTGCTGTGACGGTTGTCCGAGTTCCTGTCTGTGTTGAAGCGCACTATAGCACAGTATTTTCCACACGCAATATTTTTTTTCGTGCTGACTCAGAATTCTTTTGAGGGGGCGTAGTCCCGAATCCGGGCGTGCGCCTCTTCGACGGTCATCTTCTTCAACTCCACCTGCCGTCGGACCCACAACTCATGCTGTGTCCGCAAGTGATATTCCTGGCGACGGCGCAGCGCGTCGCCTCCCAGGGTCCAGATGGATGTGAAGTAGGTATCCTTCTGCGACGAGAGCAGGCCGGCCTGTCCCAGCACCGCCTCTTCGTCGAAGACCGGCGAGTCGAGAGACCAGGTCTCATCATAGGTCGGGGCTGTGGCGCAGG
>Ga0207684_10000675_pt1 | contig 40506 bp, 49 predicted proteins | sample KBSK5501metaG_FD_184342 | JGI IMG/M metagenome (GOLD analysis project Ga0207684, IMG submission 184342) | Corn, switchgrass and miscanthus rhizosphere microbial communities from Kellogg Biological Station, Michigan, USA - KBS K5-50-1 metaG... | ecosystem: Host-associated > Plants > Roots >... | reverse complement strand
GTCTTTCCAAAGTTTGTCAATACAGGAGAGTTGATATAAAGAATCAGTCTGATTCCGCGTTTCTCCAAAGCACCCTCGATATCGCCGATTAGATCGCGTCTCGTTGTCCATCCCGGATGGATGGCTTCCCACCACTGGATGGGAGCGGGGCAGTGCGGATGGGCATGGTTCAGAGTGAAGATGACGTAAGCCGCTCCTATTTCTCCCATAAGGCTTGCAAAGGCCTCAACGTCAAAGGCGTTGACAGCCTCTGGATACGGCTTCTTCATGCCATCTCGCGGTTGCGTGAGATCTGTCCAATGAAACATGGCCCCATACCCTGCCTTGACAAACCAGTCCGTGCTCGCTCGATGCGCGCGGGCACTCTCTTCAGCGACCGTCATTTCAGCGTCGGCCGAAGCAGGAAGGACTTCAAGGCATCGCAAGCGGACCATTTCGTCCGTGTCAGCTCCGGATACTTGAAGTGTGACTGGGTTTATTCCGCGGGTTAAATGCAATTTGCCATCGAGCCGCTTCTTTTCGAAATTAACAGACCAGCCGCCGTCACTCGAGCGATACACACCCTCGGTGAACTTTAGATCTGATTTAACGGAAGTGGGGCCTGAGACAACTTCAAGGTGACAGGATGGGCCGGGAACAGCACCCGAAATGAACAGGTCGTACTCACCTTCTTCCAGAGCGGTAACGTTCCATTTAATGCTGCTTGAACCCTTACAGTTCACAGAGATCTTCAAGTCGTCCAGTTTTGCGTTGCCCTCGATCGCCGTCGCTGTCGCTCCGTAAAGACGGATATATGGCGTGAGTCCAGGGATGAGAGGTTTTGTTGCCGGGGGAACTGCAGCTCGAAGGGATGGTGGGGAACCAAAGCCTCCTGATAGGACGCCGGCAGCGCCACTCATCATCACCTTTAAAAAGTTTTTTCTGCTGAGGGTGTGAGGTTGAAAGCACGTTTTCAAATATTACTCCCCTCACGCAGATCGCGCGTATTGCCCAGGCACTAGTCACGATCACCCGATTTGGCGCAGGTGAACCTCCGGTCGTTATGAAGCGGACCAGTTCCGGGGAGGGAGTACGATCACCCACCACGTAGAAATGTTGTACGTGCTATCGGGCGTACAACAGATCATCATTCCGCCTCATTGAACAGAAGACGAGCTGGCCGTTGTTGGCCAGCTAGTCTCACTGCACTGAAGTCACAGAGTAACCCAGTTAGAAGTAAAGTTTTAGCGACAATTGCAGTTGGCGCTCTGTGCTGCGAGTGCTGGTTATTGTTCCGAGCTGTGCGTGATTGTTCAGATCGTTGATCGGAATTCCCCATGTTGGTGTATTTGTAACATTGAATGCCTCGGCTCTGAACTGAAGACTTCTCCTTTCGCCCAGCGGAAAATCACGGAACAGTGACAGATCCAGGTTCTTAAACCAGTCCGCTCGAAGCGAATTCCTGCCAGAATCGCCAAACGTAAAAGGCGCTGGTGGGGAAAAAGCGGCGGTGTTAAACCATTCCTTGGTGCTCGGACTTGACAAGTGAGGATCCCCAACCAGATTCGCCCGAACGTTGCCATTCCCGGCGATAGCGGGGGCGAAATTCCCAATGTTGGGGATGTCAGACGAGATGTACACATAGTATGGCACGCCTGAAGTGAGAGTCAGGATGCCATTGAGCTGCCAGTTTCCGATAAGATAGTTAACGAAACCGTTGGAATTTGCGAAGCGCCGGCCCTTACCGAACGGCAGGGGGGCGACCGCGCTGGCACTGAGAACATGCGTCAAATCAAAGCCGGATACGCTGCGGTCACCCCTGATGTTGTAGGGGTTCTGAATTGAGCAGCTTTCGATACCGAAGAACCCAGAGCAACCGACGTCAATAGACTTTGACCAAGTGTAAGCAACCAGATAAGTAAGCCCGTTTGAAGCACGGTGGTTGGTAGCGAATTGGAAAGCGTTGTAGGAGCTATTACCGATGCTTCTATCATAAAAAGTCGGGCTGATATACGGATATGGCTGTCGAGCCGCAACCTCGGCGGGCGTCCCCGGTCCCGGAGTTAATGCGACATTGTACAAGCCACCAACCGTAAGACGGTGGCTTTGGGAACCCACATAATTCGCCGTCATTACAGTGTTCGCGCCCAACTGCCGCTCAACTCCAAAATTCCATTGCTCCGAATAGGGATCCTTGGCCTTCGGATCCCGGTACCACTCAACCTGGCCGAATGGGGTTGGAGCGGGTAAACCCGCCGAACCTAAGCCTGCAAGCGGATCTTGCCAATTTACCGTGGCGACTTCATTCGACGTATTCAGTGCGGGAGTGAGTATTTGCGCTACTGATGGCCAGTCGCCACCAATGCCCTGCACGGTTTGCATGACGCCCGCCCAGATGTCATTGAACATGCCGAACGAGGCACGCACCACCGTTTTGTCGTTAAGACTATAGGCCATCCCGACTCGGGGTTGGATATTGTCATAAGTATTGGAATACAAGCGATCATTTCGGGAAACAACCACGTGAGGCTGCGGCAGGCCTCCAGGCACGCAGGGAGCTTTGCCGGCACTCGCGCAGTCCGGTGAATTTGTTTGAACGACATAGGTCCCATTGTTGAAATCGATATTCCCCACCTGGCTGGTTGGATCGCTGGTACCTGACCCATACCCCGGCCAAAGCATTAGGTCATACCGAAGCCCGACATTCACAGTTAGTCTGTCTGTCACCTTCCATTTATCCATGAAATAGAAGCCCCAACTTCGCTGCCCGGTCACGGGCGCCACGGTATCTCGACGCGAGGCGCTGGCGACTGTTCCGATAAGAAACGCTGCCATGGCATCGCCCGTGCCGGTCGGTGCTTCCGGATTCGCTGTTTGCTCAGCACCAAAAACCTCTGCCGGACCGCCGCCATGTACAAAAAATGAGTTTCTCTCAAAATCGAAACCAGTGGTAAACGAGTGTTTGCGGAGAACTTTCGTAAAATTGGCTCTCCATTGATAAATGTCCGTGAGCTTGGTTCCGCCTTTGTTTGTGGCACCACTATTCGCGTACGCCGGAATGCTCAGCCCTGGGATCGAGCAAGAAGAGCCCGCACCCGTGAAACCACAGGCGAAACCAGGCGCTAGGCCGGCGGCATTGACCACCGCTGTCGGGTTTAGATGTGAATAGGAGTTGCCAACGTTATTCGTGAGGTCCACATGTCCGAATTGCGCATCCAGGATTGTTGACGCGTTGAACTGGTGGTAGTAGGACAACACGTATTGCTTTCCGAACGTTTCACCCGTAGCGGTCTCCCCCTCGATCCCACCGGTTCCGATCCTTGACTGGTCCGAATTCGAGTACCGAAAAAAGAGAGAGTTAGAGGGGTTGAAGTTTTCGTCTATTCTGAAACTGTATTGGTTCTGAGGAGTCAGATTGGAACGAATATCATAGCCATTGAAGCCGTTTACGACTGGCTTCGGGGCGGGAAATATCGCCTGGGCAAGGGACACGGCGCCTGCATTCAATACGCTCGAAATGTCATTGTTCGGAAAGGGATCGCGGATGAATGACCCGGGATTGGCAGGATCGGGCCGCGTTGTGAACGGGTTGTAAAGCTGGATGGGGTTAGGACCTTGCAACAGTGCGCTAAAGTCGCCTGCAAGTTCCGCCGCTGTAGGCACATTGTAAAACGCGCCGGACGGCTGGCCTGCAATGCTCGCGCTTGAGCCGGTTGAAGGCTGCGCGCGACGAAACCCTTCATAGCTTCCAAAGAAGAAGGTCTTATTACGGCCGTTGTAAAACGGGAGAATCACCGGACCGCCGAAATTCGCGCCGAACTGGTTCTGTTCTAGTTTCGAAGCAACGCCTTCAAGCGGGTTCTTAGCATCCAGGACAGTGTTGCGGAAGAACTCCCACGCAGTCCCGTGAAACTGGTTTGTGCCAGATTTGCTAACCACGTTGACGATCCCGCCCAATACTCCGCCGAACTGCGCCTCATCACTGTGGGATTGGACCTTGAACTCTTGAATATCGTCAAGGATTGGCGCTACCGCGTAGGTGGTAAAGACCTGGTCGGTATCGTCGATCCCATCTAGCAGGAAGTAGTTGCTGCGATTTGATTGCCCGCTGACTGCGGGAAAGACAAATGACCCGAGCGGGGCAGCCTGTGCGCCACCCGAGTTTTGCGCCACGCTGACCGGACTCACACCCGGCGTGAGGGACAGGAGCTGCGTGAAGTTTCGCCCGTTGAGCGGCAGGTCCCTAACTTGCTTGGACTCTATCACCGAGCCTAGCGTCGCATTCCCGGTTTCGAGGTTGACGGCGGAGGCCTCGACCGTGACGGATTGCTGGGTCGATCCTACTCGTAGTGTAAAGTCCTGAGCGCTGGCCTGATTGACGAGAACATGCAGTCCCTGTGTCGCGGTAGTAAATCCACCTTTTGCTACTTTCAGAACGTATTCACCAGGTGGCACGCTCACGAACACATACAGCCCGGAATCGTTGGTGAGACTGTCTCTGAGCGTGCCGGTATTGGTATTCTGGAGAGTCACTGTTGCCTGCGGTAATACCGCACCGCTGGAATCCCGAACAACTCCGTTGAGCGTGGCTGTGGCCTGCCCTGAAGCGCTATGCGGAATCACAACTATCAGGACAAGCGCCACAAACAGCAAGGCGATGCGGTGGCCGAATCCAGATTCACGCCAGCCAGACGAATCCTTGCATCCTCGAAGGAAAGCAAAAAGACTAGAAGCACGGTTATCCATAGACGCCCCCACCCCAATTAGGTTGCGATCAGCAACCGCACAACCCTCCTGTGCGGTCACTGGAAAAGCGGCACTTGCGCCTCAAAATCACCCCCAGTGATAGTTTTATATGTGAAAGTTACAGTTCACATATCAAACCGCTCACCTATATAGGCTCGACTAATAGCGTTTGTCAAGTATTTTTTTGCTAAGCGAGGAAACACATTATTTCAGGCGGGCCAAGCCACGAATTTTCGCCTGCCAACTGCTTGATCAGCAGGGCAACAAATTCGGCGCCTGCTCTTCTGATCACACTGTGGGATAGCCTACGGGCGCACATGGCCGACATCCCTTCACGAAGCGCGCAACGGTTCCCGGCGTTGTGCTCTCACGGTTTCGAGCGGATCGGAGGAAAAGGAGCAGCTTGACCGAGCTCATCAAGGCCATGCAAAGGAACTGGCCGCAATTCAGTTCATCAAGGCAGCAGTTGCTCTTCCAAAACGAATTTCCTGAGAAGGAGACGTCTCTTGGTGCACAACGAGATTTCTTCTACGTTACAACTGAAATCCGGTGATCATTCCACACTGGACCATCCGGGTACTGGTATGCCAGCAGAGTCTCTGGAAGTATCTCGGTGCTGTATCCGGGTCTTTCAGGCAGCAGATAGTGGCCGTTTGCTATGCGAGCGGGATCAGTAAAATGTTCATGCAGATGATCTACAAATTCAATGACACGGTTTTCGAGCGACGCTGATACGCGCAGATAGTCAAAGATCGCCAGGTGCTGCACGCATTCGCACAAGCCGACTCCGCCCGCGTGAGGGCACACCGGGATGTTGAATTTAGCAGCCATCAACAGCACCGCAAGATTCTCGTTCACGCCCGCAACCTCGGTGACCCGACGGCACGACCGGCACCGACAGTAATCGTGACATGAGGACGCCTGCGATAGCCTACGGGTACTGCATGAGAAATCTATGAAAGTCACATTTTCAAGAGATCGCGATCGATCTTCATCCGCCGCGCTGGTGTTGATATCGGCGCCGAACCAATACCAAAGCACAATGGCGCTCCCCACTGGAGTGGCGCATCTTTGTGACATGGACTGCCGCCAAGCGCGTTTTCATTCGGCATTCCTCGCGGACCCGAGGGTTTGACGGCCGCCGAAAACGGTCGCGGCATTCGGAGACGCCAGCCGCGACGTATGCGGCAAGAAAATCTATGAAAGTTACACGTTCGCTTGTGTCTGTAGTCGATGATGATGAGTCCGTGCGTGAGTCGCTACCCGACTTGCTGAAGGAGTTCGGCTTTGCAGCCCGCGCGTTCTCGTCGGCGCAAGAGTTTCTCACGTCCGATTGCGTCGGCCAAACCAGATGTCTGATCCTCGACATTGCCATGCCCGGAATGACCGGTCCCGGCCTTCAGCAGGAATTGAAGCTTCGTCGGCAAGAGATTCCAATCGTCTTCATCACCGCTCAGAGAGATGAGGCTGTGCGCTTGCGAATGCTCGAACAGGGTGCGGTGGAGTGCCTGTTCAAGCCATTCAGTGACACGGCTCTGCTTCAAGCGCTCAATGTCGCACTTCGAGTGAGGTAAGCGATCTGCTACGTGCTGCGCCAGGAGGATATAAAATGAATTTAGCCCGCGCACCTGGCCATGAAGTGGAGTCATCACCCATGTCGGACGGCACACCAATCGTGTTCGTGGTTGACGACGACGTCTCCGTACGCGAGTCGCTGGAGTTGTTGATTCGCTGCGAAGGCTGGCAGCCGGAGATATTCGTGTCCGCACAGGAATTTCTCAGCCGCCCACGAGTCCTTGTTCCGAGCTGCCTCATACTTGACGTTTCTCTTCCAGGCCTCAATGGTCTCGATCTGCAGAAACGCATCGCCAGCGATCGGATCGACATGCCGATCATCTTTATTACGGGTCACGGTGACATACCGATGTCCGTCCAGGCCATGAAGGCGGGCGCTGTCGAGTTCCTGACGAAGCCATTCGGCGACAATGTGTTGTTGAGTGCCATCCGAAACGCCATCGAGCGCAGCCAGGCCACACTTGGTCGCGAGGCGCAGATACGGGCGCTCCGGGACTGTCACGCGTCGCTCACACCTCGCGAACGGCAAGTCATGGCCTTGGTAGCCGCCGGCCTGTTGAATAAACAGGTCGGTGGCGAGCTCAACATCAGCGAGATCACGGTAAAGGCACACCGAGGTCAGGTGATGCGAAAGATGAAGGCTGACTCTCTCGCCGATCTGGTGACAATGGCCGCGAGACTCCGCCTTGCACGTGCGCCGGGCCCTAACCCTCCCCGACCTCTTGATCATCGGTCTCTTGGGAACAAGCGGCATCTCTGACTCAACTCAAGGCTGATTGCCACCGCTTCGAAGCGGGTCGTTGCGGTTGATGTCCTAGTGCGATTACAGGCGCAAGTGGCCCCTGAGGAGGATCGAATGAGCGCGAAAGAACCGTTTTCCAATCCAATCTACGAGGAACAGATGCACCTGGCAGAGCGCGAGCTATCGACGTTCTGCTGTGCGGTGACCGAATTAGTCGAGTTCAATAGTTCAATGACGAGTGCGGAAGTGTCCCAGGGAGATGAGCCATGAGAACTGCAACGATGGCAGCCCGTCCCCCTTTTCCTCCATTTACCCGCGAAACTGCGATTCAAAAGGTACGACTCGCTGAAGATGGCTGGAACAGTCGCGATCCTGGAAAAGTAGCTCTGGCATACGCGATCGATTCACGATGGAGGAACCGCTCGGAATTCATCAACGGACGGAACGAAATCATTGCTTTCCTCTCCCGAAAGTGGTCGACGGAGTTAGATTACCGGCTCATCAAGGAAATGTGGGCGTTTAGCGGGAACCGGATCGCCGTACGCTTCGCTTACGAGTGGCACGACGACTCGGATCACTGGTATCGCTCCTACGGCAATGAAAACTGGGAGTTCAATGACGACGGGCTCATGGCGTCACGGTTTGCATCAATCAACGACATTCCCATTCTGGGATCAGAGCGCAAATATCACTGGGTGCTCGGACGTCGTCCCGATGACCACCCAGGGTTAAGCGACCTCGGCCTCTAGTTTAACTGTCCTTTCATATCAATGAGGGTTTCCAATAGCCAGATACCCGCGATGGGGACCATCCGATTCAGCGAAGCTGCATTCGGGTCACTATCAAGCGCGAAGCACTCGTAAGGTCCCTTCTTAACGCCGACCCTCGCGCGGACTGGGTTCGTTCCCAGTCCGCGCAAAGATCAGGTCGGGCAGTTCCAATGAATTCGAACACGTGCCAGGCATCCAAAGCTCCTTGGGGAAAAACACGGCTTGCCCTACGAGCTGGGTGCCTAGGCAGCCTCCGTTTGCGACTTGCCGGCCTTCTCGCCCAGGAAGCTCAGCAATTCGGCGTTGACTTCATCCGCGTGTGTCCACGGGACGCAGTGTGGGCCGTCCTTCACGACCAGCAGGCGCGCCCCTTTGATGAGCTTGGCGGTGCGCAGTTCAGCTGCATCGTCAATGCGGTCGCGACAGCGAGCCTGATCGAAAACTTCCACTGCGTGATTCTCCCTTGCATTCGCAGACTCCGTGGCTTTCTCATGGTCGATGGGTGCTCGCCTTGCGGCCAAGATGCGCCAACTGCATCCCGGCTACAGCGCCTTGCTCTTGAATGAACCCCACGATTCGAGCCAGCGGCGCAATGTGACAATTGGAGTGACGTATCACGCGTGCAGAATGCGGGTTACCCAAATGTGAACGAAAAGGCCTGTACGCCGGGATCAAGGAATTCGATTTCAAAAGCCCGGTCTTCCACTTGACCCTTTTGCCGGATGAGCTGATAGAGACGGGGTTCTCGAACCTCGCCGCTGCCGTCGGGGGCGGAATCGACTCCAGAATTGTCGCCGGGTACTGCTCCGTCCAATTTCACCTTGAAGCGAACGGGCTTACTGTTCTTCGTCGGACCAAACACCATGTGTAGATCGCGAGCGTGGAACCGGAACACGATCTTGCCGGGCGCTGCCTGGAGGACAGCACTCCCGCCACCTACGTTCCACGATCCGCTCAATCCCCATTGATTCACAGAAAGCGTGGCAGGTGGACTGTAGGTTTTTCGTGCGTCTTGAGCGAATCGTTCTGGGGATGCGAAACCTTCGCCGCGACGATAGCCGACGTAGGTCTCGGGAGATCGTTCGTCTCCGCTGGGCGCTGCCTCAACTCCGTCAGGGGATATGCTAACGATGCTCCCATTCAGACCTGTGGCTCCGTTCTCCTTCAGAAGTTCCTGGATGACGCGCTCGGACTCGCCATATTCACCCTCCCCGAAGTGGTGATATCGTATTCGTCCTTTCCCATCGATGAACTAGTCTGCCGGCCAGTATTCGTTGTTGGATGCATCCCAAATCCTATGGTTGCTGTCGATGGCGATTGGGTATGTGGTGTTCAATTCGCGAACGGCTTTTTCTACGTTCCCCCCTTCTCTCTCGAATCCGAACTCTGGCGCATGTACGCCGATCACTACCAGGCCCGCATCCTTAATACTTTGCCGCCGCCCAGCCTTTCATGTAGGGTAACTCTCGCAGGCTGTTGATGCAGGAGTATGTCCAGAAATTCACGAGCACAACTTTTCCGCGCAGAGATTCGCGGCTTAAGGTAGCGGAGTTGAGCCAGGCTACGGCACCGCCCAAGTCAGGGATCGAACCCTGGTCAGCTAAACCAGACTGAGGTTCGGCGGCGGTTGCTGTAACGAAGGGAAGCGTTTTGACCAGACTCGTGGGCCAGTCGATCGCAACGGCGGCGACGCCGATGATCGCAGCCACGATCGAGGCGCGACGGATCCAGACCAGAAGCGACAAGAACTTCATAACGACGAGCTCCATTTCCTGATGAGCACTTGTTGTGTGGACTTGAGCGTTTGGAACATCCTTGCGGTATCAAAACAGAGGTGCGAAGGCGAAACAATTGGACGAAGGTATCGTCGATACCTTCGTATTAGACGACGTCTTCGGCGAATGACCGATCATGCGATCCGGCGTTCCGTCGATTTGCCATCGCGCCGAGCGCTAACCGGAACTGTCGTGCCGTTCGCTTCCGATACATCACCAACGTTATCCGGAACTAGAACATGACATTCTGCCGATGGCGGACCGTCCGACACGGCGCTTTCAAACCAAAACTAACTCCATGTACACATCGGCTCGCGTGTATTGGGAGGGGATTATTCGGTTCGGATCGATGTGCTTGAATCCCATGGACTCATACAGCCGAATCGCAGGCGTCAGCACGTGGTTGGTCTCCAGATACAGTCTGTGCGCGCCTGCTTTTCGACCCTCCTCGATCGCTGTAACCAGCAGCCTGCGACCGATTCCGGCTCCCTGGTAGGATGGCTCGACAGCCATCTTTGCCACCTCAAATTCCTGGTCTGCGATGCGAATCAGTGCGCAGCAGCCGACGCATCGTTCCCCGGCCGTCGCGAAGAATATTCTGCCGCCCGAGTCCAGAATCGTTGACTGCGGATCGGCGAGCATGGGCTCCTCCTTCGGCTCAATACGAAAAAAACGTGTGATCCATTCTTCGTTGAGCCTTCGGAACGCAGCCGCGTCCCCTTTCTGAAACCGGCGGATGCCGATTTCGGCGACTCGTGAAGGCTGTTCTTTGGCAAAGCTCATGTGCATAACCCCTCCTTGATGATTCGACGATAAAATCTGAATAGAGATATGTCCAATATCTTAATTATCTCCATTAGGACGAACTGAATATGAAACAAGAAATCGAGTTCAGGCATTTACGTTACTTTCTTGCCGTCGCCGAAACTCTTCACTTCAGCAAGGCGGCAGCGCAGTTGAGGATGGCGCAACCGCCGCTCAGCCAGCAGATCAAGAGCCTTGAACGGATACTGGGGTATCCCCTGTTCCACCGCACAACCCGCGGTGTCCGGCTGACAAAGGTCGGTGAGTATTTCAGAGAGCGTGCACGGAATACCGTCACAAAGATGCAGGATGATGTGGAGATCGCGCGACAGTTGGGGAGTGGCCAGGAAGGGGTTCTAACCGTGGGATTCAGCGGTTCGGTTATGCTCACCACACTGCCCAAAGCGATCGAACGCTATCGCCGCGTGTATCCGAAGGTCGAATTACGGTTGCGAGAATTGGTCACAGCTGAGCAACTTTCATCTCTGCTGGATGGAACGCTAGATTTGGGCTTCCTTCGCGACGGCGAACAGCGGAACGGGCTTTCGATTGAACCGATCCTGCGAGAGCGATTCATCGCGGTACTCCCGACTCGTCACAGACTTGCCCGCAATGCCACAATTCGTCCCGGAGATCTGCGAAATGATCCGTTTGTACTTTTCGCGCGACGGATGGGGCCCCTTGCTTTTGATCGCACTATCGCATGTTGTGAAGCGGAAGGGTTCCGGCCAAATGTTGTGCAAGAGGCTCCACAGTGGCCGACTGTAGTGCGCCTGGTGGCCGCCGGGTCCGGTATATCGTTAGCTCCCGCCTGCGTTGCAAACTTCGCGATGCCGGGTGTCGTCTACAAGAAGGTGCGTTCTCAACATTGGACATCGATTGACATTGGGTTGAAGCCTAACCTCGACAATCCCGCAGTTGAAGCTTTACTGAGCATCGTGCGCGGGCAATTCTCGAAGAAAAGTCTTGGTTCTGCGCCTGGCCGGACCGGGGAGTAAGAGATTAACCCGGTCGCCGGGTGACGATAAAAGCGTCTTTCGTGTACCTTCCATGAACCCCCGATTGGTCAACTCCGGGATGGTCGATAGCTTCGAGCGAGGAAGCGCTCTCGTCGCCGATTGATACCAAGGTATCGATCGATACCATCGTCCAATAGATTCGTCGCCGCGCTTCTGGCCTAATCGCAGTTGTGTATTGGATCCGACCTTTCAAACAAAAGGAATGTATAACAGAGAAGAAGACAGCGATCGTCGCGGGAGCATCGCGTGGTATTGGTGCGCAGACAACTCTGTCATGTGCGAGTGGATGGGATGATGTTATGGCGAAAGTGATCGAATTTTACGCTCGAGATCTGTTGCCGAAAAAAGTGAGGTCGGCACCCCGCGACCGGCGCGGTGAAGTGATCGAGTTTCCCAAGGACAAGGCAGCCGTAGCGAGTAAAACTCCGAAGATTCCCGAACGCGATGAAGGCAACCCTTTCGCTGCCTCTTGGCCTGGATGTTTCTAACTGACTCAGGATAACGCTGGTGTCACAGCAGTTGGGATTGGTAGAAATGGCGGCGCTCCAAAAAAGTTCTCGGCCACGCCTGATGCCTGAAAAAGAACTCGCTCCATTTCCAGCCGGAAGATTTTGACCTTTTGACCCGGGGTGCTCGCAACAAAATCCACCGCAGTCATTTTGGAGCAATCGAACCTCTCCAAACCCTTCCTAGTTAAGATGACCATGTAAACGATTGCTTAGCTTCTCAGAACGAATCGCTCCCGCGAAAGGTCTTTCGCACGGCGGAAAGATCACGTTGCTTTCAGGGATGCAGCCAGCCGAAGAGTTTTCCACGCTCGTACATGAGATCGCACACGAAATGCTCCATCGCGGCGAAGGTCGAACAATGACTACGAAGCAGGTTCGTGAAACCGAGGCCGAAGCCGTGGCCTTTGTGGTCTGCCAGTCAGTCGGACTACAGAACGGAACCGCGTCCCAGGACTACATCCAGCTTTGGCACGGAGACGCCAACCTTCTACGCGAAAGCTTGGAAGCCGTTCAACAAACCGCTGCCGTAATCCTCGGGGGCATTGCCCAATAAGCGCTAACTTAAGGAACAGGTTTTAATGTGTCGAATGATCTGGAGGGACTCGCCAGAATCGAAGTGCCGTCCAGGATGATAGCCCGGATGCAGTTTGGTGACTCCTCAATCGGAACTGCGCCGTCCGCTTCGCGACACTGTCCGCTCTAATTTCTTTAACGTGGCCAGGGAATATGCCGCGGATTCGCGCTCCTGAATGTCAGTTGTCAGTTCTAGTAATTCACTCAGCCGTCCCATGACAACATGTTTGGCTTCTTTGATCCGCTCTGCAAACTCATCGGGGGGTATGTCTATGAGACCAGCTTCCGAAAGCACCCTCCAAACTCGTTCTTTCTCGGACTCCTCATGTGGTCGGCTCACGGCTCTATACTCCGTTCTCGGCGGGCTGACTGGGGCTCCAACCTAGGCTCGGCTGGTCACTCAGGATCAGGCGGTTTAAATCCAGTTTGCTTGAACCTGAGATACGTGTACGCCAGATACTGGTTCAGCTCGGCCCAGAAAGACTGCTCCCGATCTCGGGGATCCAACCCGGCTTCGGCCATTGAAACGAGCCGTCTCTCCCAAGCCTCTCGTTCATCCTGAGTAACCTCCTCGGCCTTGCGCCAAGCTGGCGGCTCGGGAAGATCCAAAATCTTGTGCTCCGGTATCACTCGTCCATCGTCAAGAATGAAATCTCGCCACACCAGTCCCCATCTCACCTCTTTGACGATACCCTTGGTCAAACCACTGAGGGAGCTGAAGGTGATGATTTGGCCCTCTTCCGGAGGCCAGTTCGCACCGGTGCCTGCTTGCTTTGGCGTGGGTCTCATCTGTTAACACCTGGTGCAATTACTTCAATTGCGTTCTTCTCGTTCGGGTTTGCGGCCGATGATTTGCGATCCCTTTGCAGACGGTCTCGGCCACGAGCCACGAGACAAGACGCGATCCACGGCTTGCTCCACCATCGAAAGAAAGCCATTATCCCCTGCTTGAGTCGACGCGACTAAGGACACATTCAACGCGCTAAGTTGCGGAGCCACGTCAATTTCCAGTATCGATTCGCTTTGACGCCTTAGGTACATAATCCAGAGAAGAGTAACGCCATTGTATGCTGCACTCTTCACCAAGCTGAGGATCGCAACCGGAGCGTCGCCGAAGTGCATCACGATGCTGACCAGCATTAGCTCGATGCTGGCAAAGATTCCGAATCCCAGCGCGATTCCGAATACTTGTTGCCTCCAGCAATTTCTGAGAAACCGGCACAGAATCATCAAAAGGAAGAAGAGCCCACACTGCATAACGCGCACACTACGATCGAAAGCCAGCACCGCCGATACCACCCTGTCGGCACTGGTCTGCTGGCTCGAGAAGGCATTCACGATTGAAAGCAAGAGCAGCAGTCCACAGGCCCATCTGAATATGATAGATGTCAGGCTCTGAATACCTCCATATTGTTTAAGAAGATTGTGCAATATTTCATCCATCACGGTGACGGCCAGCAGCACGCTGATGGCGTTGCCACTCCAGTATGCATCGAAGTAGTTTTCGTGATAGTACCGATATATCAAGAACAGAATTCCGGACTTAACAATCTGAAGAACGATATAGGAGAAGAATCGTGGAAAAACCACCTGCAGCTTGCGCCGTATCATGAAAATAAGAAGGGTGATCTGCAGCACCGGACCCACGAGCCAGCTCACGTATATTATCCCGTTCATTGCTTCTTCCCCCCGAAGCCCAGAAGCATACTTCTCCCCCGGCAGCCCTGCAAGGTTTTTATCATGGTCGCCCTATAGGTCCATTATCTATTTATGTTTCTATTTGCAGGCCTTTCCGCGGCACAAGGGCATAGGGTCGCTACCATCGGCAACCAATACCATTTGTTCTGTTCCAATACCAGGGTTCTCGACCGGGGCAAAGCTCTTTGGAATGGCACAATACATCCCGGCCAACGCCAATGCGGTTAGCACGATCTCGGCTGTCCTTTTCATGGGGGAGTTCTCCTAGGCGCAGATTTCACGCCCGGCGAAGTATATTCCTCTGCATGCGTCATACGCGGCTGCAACCTGTGGATAACTACTAATTTTCGAATTGCCTCAAGCCGTGAAGGAAGGCGTCAACTTGCCGTGAAGAATTTATGTCGCACGCCGGTGATGCGCACGCTGCCGTCAGCTTCTTTGTTGGGTTTACGGCTAGTACGGCAAGGCAGTCTGGCGGCCTCTCCGATAGCTCGCTAAATAATGTAGTTGGCTGCCGTGGACGGTTATCCTGGCCGCTGCTGTGACCCGTGCGGGAACTGGTACCGCAGAATTCTCGCCGCAAGAGCCGGGCCCACAATGGGTTGCTCGAGCTCCACGGTTCGAACAACTTCCCCATGGCAGATGACTTCGGCGGTGGACAGTCCTGCAATTTCCGCGGGCAGCACGAGGTTAATCTCGAGCTGGGCGTTGGGTTGAATCGTTTCCTCCGCCCGGAACAACATTCCCGAACGGCTGATGTTTTCGGTCGTGCCATTGCGCCAGACGCTTTCGCCCAGCAGCCGGTATTTCAGAGGCAACTGAAGATTGAAACGTTGCGCGCGGGACGCGGAGGAGAGCTTCTCCCTCACCTTGGTTCTAAGAGTAGAGAGTGAAAAGGGCTTTTGAAGCAGGGCAATCCCCTCCTCCAGCATTTCATTGTGTGCGATGGCATTCTCGGTATAGCCGGACATATAGAGCACTTTCGTCTCCGGCCGCATGGAACAGACGCGACGAGCCAGTTCGCGTCCGTTTATCCCTGGCATTATGAGGTCGGTTAACAGCAGGTGGATGGGGCCGGGATGGCTATCGCAAATTTGTATCGCCGCAGCCCCCTCGGCTGCTTCGAGCACCGTATAGCCCTGGTTCTCAAGATACTGGCGAGACAGGTTGCGGAGGCTACTTTCATCTTCAACCAGCAGAATCGTTTCTAAAGCCTGCTCATGTTTGGCAGTTGTAACACTTGGTTCCGGGGGTATTGCTTGTCCGGTTGCGCCCACGCGCGGCAGATAGATCTTGAACGACGTACCCTTGCCCGGTTCGCTATAGACCAAGGTGTAGCCTCCACTTTGTTGGATGATGCCGTAGACGGTAGAGAGCCCGAGTCCAGTTCCCTGCAATCCTTTAGTAGTGAAGAAAGGTTCGAAGATGTGTAACTGGGTCGCCGCATCCATGCCCAAACCGGTATCGCTAATAGCCAGCATCACGTATTCCCCCATTGTTAATGGCGGGTGGGAGCGGGCATATTCCTCGTCGCACGTGATGTCGGCGGTCTCGATAGTGAGCTTGCCACCGTGAGGCATCGCATCCCGCGCATTCACCGCGAGGTTCATGATGACTTGATCAATCTGACCGGGGTCGGCCTTCACTGCCCCAATCCCCGCCCCCGCTATCATGACGAGGTCAATGTCTTCCCCGATCATCCGAGTAAGCATCTTGAGGTTCCCCTTCACGACGGCGTTCAAGTCCAATACCTTCCGGGCCTGCATCTGCTTGCGGCTGAAGGCAAGCAACTGTCGTGTAAGGGAAGTGGCACGCTCGCCCGCGTTGGCAATCTCCTGGACCGATCCGCGAAGGGTCACGTCCGAACCAATTCGCTCCAGCAGGAACTCGCAGTAGCCGGAGATCACCATCAGCAGGTTGTTAAAGTCGTGCGCGATGCCTCCGGCGAGGCGGCCGACGGCCTCCATCTTCTGCGCCTGCCGTAGCTGCTGCTCCAGGGCGCGCTGCTCCGTCACATCTTCGGCGAACAGTTCAAAGAAAGCGGCATTGCCATCACCGCGAATGGCGCGTCCGGATAGGCGCACCATGACGGAGCTCCCATCCTTGCAGACCCACTCGGCGACCAGCCCGCGGAATCGCTTCAAAGAGCGAAAGTGGTCAGCCAGATTGAACCACTCTTGAGTATCGGCGTACTGATTAGCCAAATTGCGACCCACAAGTTCGGAACTCGATGCATAGCCTAGAATCTTGACCAGCGTTGGGTTGGCATCCAACAGAATGCCCGCCGAGTCGCAGCGGCAGATGCCGTAAGGAGCATGGGTGACCAGCGAGCGGAAGTTGCTCTCGGAATAGCGCAACCCATTCTGGGCGGAGCGCAGCGCAGCATTGAACCAGCAAATCAGCACAGCCACACACGCAAACAGCGTGAGATGTATGATGGCGTTTTGATAATCCTCTGGAACGCGAGCGGCTCTTAGTGAGAAATAAGCGCTCACGGTCAAAGCGAACGAGGTGGCCACCAGACCAGGCCTCCAACCGCCATACCAGGCACTGACCATAACGGCGACGGCAAACACCACGAGCCGGCTTTCAACCACATCCGACAGCAATAACGCCGGAATCAAGGCGAGAATGATGCTGAGGACGGCAACCCCGTAGCCGAGGATTGGAGCCCGAGCCGGAAGGCGTGTGCGAACAAGGGGGAGTTTAAATCGCATACGGGGCACTCCTAATCGCGAGCGCAAACGGCGAGTTAGATAGTAGCTGACTTCGCAGCCGAGTTCGGCAAGACTGAATCTTGTTAAAGCATCACTTTCGTCCCTTTGCAGTTGCGCAGCCACCGAGAATCATGGCATTTAGCTGCCCATTAGGCGTTCGTGGAAGGACAAGTTGGAAGCTCCAAAACATCTCGCCCAGACGTGTTAATTGACGACCTTCTCGGAGAGGCCTTTTCTTGAACGTCGGCGAAGTCTTGTCAACCTGTCCACCCGTCGAAGTCACGTTGCATGCCCCGCGTCCACACCATGGCATTGATGCTGCTGCCTCCACCAAGTACGTGACCGAGGGCCATGTTGAAGTTGCGGTTGTTCAATTGAGGCAACGGGGTGATGGGCAGGTGGTAATCAAGGGGGCCGCCGACACTGTAAAACCAGATGCTTGGGTTCATGATGGTCGGTGCATCGTCCGGGCCCCCGGATTCTATGACTAGTACTTGCGCGCCGGAGGCGGACAATTCAGCCGACACGACCGAACCAGCTGATTCTGCTCCCACCTGTTTGGCATGCCTGCATTGCTTCCTAGCATCATTCACCCGAAGAGCCTACATCGGCCTCATCTCCGCCAGTTCCGCACTACGGATTACGCTACGGTTTTGCCCCGGCTACCGGGAATCCCCAACGACTTAGCGGTCGTCCGCCTCTTGCGAATCCTTTAAAGTCATGTATGGTCCGTTCTTTCACGGCATAAACATTGCGCTGCTCAGCAGAGCTAAAACTGCAGAGCAGGCAAAAACCTGGTGACACGGCGACTGTCCTTTGGCTGTCCAATGAGGATTCTCACGCGTTCCTTACAAGGTTTTGAGGTGGCCACCCGCGTCTTGTAAGTTGTTGAACTTACTATTCGTTTTGGACTCATAACCTCACGCTCTTTTTTGGACTCATAACCTCACGCTCTTAAGGATTCCTTGGGTTTCCTGGACATCCTTAATTATAGGAGCTTTTGCAAATTGGGCGTCCGGAGCAGCAATGCACCGGAAGATCACTCGTCAAAGTCGGTGGACCTACGTCGCGCGAGCGATAGGGCAATACCGAACCAAGCCCCTGAAACCGGGGGAAGGCGTAGAGACTGGATGGCGAGCACCCCTCGTGGGTGAAGGTACAGTCCGACTCTCATCGAAAGGTGAGTCAGATCGCATAACCAAAGGTCGGTGGTTCAAATCCGCCCCCCGCAACCATGAACGCCACTGCCGAAATGCAGTGGCGTTCGCCTCTTAGCTTCCGTTCCCCAAAAGCCGCCCTCAAACTTCCCAGAAGGGCGTCATGAAGACGTTCATGAATCACTGAGCATCATTGTGATGCGGCTCTCTTTCAGAAAACGAAAAGCTCGAGACAATCTTGACCCGAGCGCGGGCTGGGCTGCATGATGTGTCGCTCCATCGCCGATGTGAAGAGCACGATGGGGCAGGGCGATTTTTATTTGGAGTATCCAAAACTTCACGAGCTTGCGGCCACGCAGAACGCGGTCGCTCGCGCGGTGCATGATTTCGTGATCCGGCTGAATCCGGAGCCGCACCTGGGTACGACCGCCGATTCGGTCGCCGGTGTTAGCAGGTGGTCCAGCTTGGGAAGGGATTGCGGGAAGGATTGCGGAACTGCGTAATGAGGTCACGAAGACTGGGGCGGCGACGATGGAGCGCCTCGACCAACTGCTTCAGGCCGTCAGTATTGAATTCATTTGCTAGAAATAACCGGCCAAACTAGGATATTGCCTCTCGGCACCACCGCCGCAAAAAGTCGAGGCCAAGGAGGCTCCCTTGAGGCTCACTTCCGAATGCCACCGTGTTTTCCTGCTTTCTGGAGTATTGATTTGTGGAGCAGCGATATCTCTTGCGCAAACTGAGACAACAATCGGTTCGAGCAATCCAGGCCAAGCCATTCCCGGCACGAGTGGAGTGAGCCCGTTCGCGGGCAGCGTGCCAGCCAAGCTTGTTCCGGGTGTCATGCCGCTCTCATTGCAGGACGCCATCAACCGCGGATTGAAGCAAAATCTCGGAGTGCTGCTTTCGCATGCGGATATCCGCTCGGCCCGCGGACAACGCTGGGAGCAATTGAGCGCTCTCTTACCGCACCTGACCGCGGCGCCTTATGTGGAGGCCTCCAAGATTAACCGCGCCGAGCTTGGCCTTACGAGTGTTGGTGGAATTAGGATCCCGACGTCCGTGGGCCCTTTTTCTTACTTTGATGCGCGTGCCAATGTGAGCCAAACCTTGTTCGATTGGAAGTCAATCAATGCCACCCGCGCGGCCGGCCAGAGTCTGAAATCCGCCGCTTATACTTTCAAGGACGCTCGGGATCTCGTCGTGCTCGCCGTGGGCTATGTCTATTTGCAGGCCATCGCCGACCAAGCCCGCATTGAAACGGCAGAAGCGCAGGTGAAGACGGCACTGGCGCTCTACGATCAGGCAGCGGACCAGATAAATGCCGGAACTTCGCCGGACATCGACGGCCTGCGCACCAAGGTCGAGCTCCAGACCCGACAGCAACAGTTGATCCAAGCGAAGAACAACTTCGCCATCCAGAAGTTGACCGTGGCTCGCGTGATCGGCTTGGCTCCCGGGCAGGAATTCGACTTGACGGACAAATCGCCGTACCAGCCGTCCGAAGACATCACCGGCGATGAGGCTCTGAGACGCGCATACGCTTCGCGTTCCGATTACCAGGCGGCCATGACCGATGTACGCGCGGCGGAATTCTCCCGGAAGGCAGCGGTCGCCGGCTATCTCCCGTCGCTTTCCTTTAACGCGGATTATGGGCTGGCAGGATCGCATCCCTCCACGGCAACGCCAGTGGCCGACGTACGCGGAACACTGTCGATTCCGATCTTTAAGGGCGGGAGCGTTCACGCCGATGTTTTGCAGGCCGATGCGAGACTCGAGCAGAGCCGCGAGCGCCTCGACAATCTGCGAGCACAGATCGATGCCGACGTGCGCGCCGCGTTGCTGAACCTGCAGTCGGCGGCGGATCAGGTAAACGTCGCGCGCAGCAATATTGATTTGGCGGAAGAAACGCTGACCCAGTCGCGCGATCGTTTCAGCGCTGGTGTCACCGATACCGTGGAGGTGGTGCAATCGCAAGAGGCAGTCTCGAGCGCGCACGAACAGTACATCTCTAGTCTCTACAGTTACAATTATGCAAAAATTTCGCTGGTTCGCGCTCTGGGCATCGCTGAGCAGGGCGTCAAGGAATTTTTCAGAGGAAAGTGAACATGGCGGAAGAAAACCTACCCCGTTCGGTACCTGAGACAGGCGAGGAATCTTCGGTCGATCCTTCGCCCTTGGCGGACAGGGACCGTACCCCGCCGGTGCGGCGCACTTCCAAGCGCCGCAGAAATATCGTAATTCTGGTCGTGATCGTGGTGGTGCTTGTCGCCGGCGTGTTCCTATGGCGCTACTTGAGCAGCTACGAATCGACCGACGACGCCCAGGCGGATGTTCACCTCTATCCCGTCAGTGCACGTGTTTCTGGCTATGTGGTGCGAGTCAACGTAGACGACAACCAGTGGGTGGAGACAGGCGCGGTACTGGTAGAGATCGACCCGAAAGACTATGAGGTTGCGGTGGCGCAGGCACGAGCCAACCTCGCCAATGCCGAAGCGACAGCCCAATCGCTGAATATCACGGTTCCGATTACGTCGGTGAACACTTCAAGCCAACTCCGCTTCACTGCGTCGGGTATCGAAGACGCTAGCGCCGGAGTCGCCGCTGCCGAGAAGCAACTCACCGCCGCCCATGCCCAACTGGAGTCAGCTGAGGCGAATGATGTGAGGGCGCAAGACGATCTCCACCGCTACAAGTTGCTGGTCGATAAGCGGGAAGTATCGCCGCAAATCTACGATCAAGCCTTGGCCGCCGCCAAATCCAGCACGGCGACCGTATCGGCCGCTCGCGCCAGTGAGTCCGCAGCCCAGCAATTCGTCCAACAGGCGCGGAGCCGTCTGGCGCAAGCCGATGCGAACCACCAATATGCGGAAACCGGGCCGCAGCAAGTGTCGTCGACCAAAGCTCGCGTGCGTGCATTGATTGCGGATGTTCAGCAAAAGCGCGCACTGCTCGAACAGGCCCAACTCAATCTCGGATACACGAAAATCGTTGCTCCGGTCAGCGGTGAAGTGAATAAGACCGTGGTGGTCGGGATGAATGTTCAAGACGGCCAGCAGCTCCTTACTGTGGTACCTCTCGATGAAGTGTGGGTCACCGCCAATTTTAAAGAGACCCAGCTTAAACACATGCAAGTTGGCCAGAGAGCGGAAATCCACGTGGACTCGACCGGGCGGACCCTAAAAGGCCATGTGGACAGCATTGCAGGAGCAACGGGCCCGCTATTCAGTTTACTTCCGCCGGAGAATGCCACTGGAAACTACGTAAAAATTGTCCAGAGGATTCCGGTAAAGATCGTTCTCGATCGGGGAGAGAACAAGGATCGGCGGCTTCGACCAGGCATGAACGTGGTGCCGGACGTCTACCTCCGATGAGTTCAGCTGCCCTCACACTCGACCAGGACGTTTGGCGGCCCAAGTACAATCCCTGGCTGATTGCCGTTGTCGTGGCACTAGCCGCCTTCATGGAGGTTCTCGACACTAGCATTGCAAACGTGGCCCTGCCCTACATGGCCGGGAATCTGGGCGCGAGCAACGATCAAAGTACGTGGGTGCTGACTTCTTATCTGGTCTCGAATGCCATCATCCTGCCGATCAGCGGCTGGCTCGCAGGCGCCTTGGGACGCAAGCGCTTCTTCATGTCCTGTTTGAGTGTCTTTACTGTGAGTTCTTTGCTCTGCGGTATGGCGCCGAGTCTCGGGTTTCTTCTTCTCTTCCGGGTGTTGCAAGGCGCGGGCGGCGGCGGATTGCAGCCAATGGCGCAGGCCATTCTGGCGGACACCTTTCCACCACAACAGCGAGGCCTAGCGTTTGCGCTGTATGGAATTACGGCGATCATGGCGCCCACGATTGGACCGACCCTGGGGGGATGGATTACGTTCAACTATTCCTGGCGGTGGATTTTTTTTATCAATCTGCCGGTCGGCCTAGCGACTTGGTTTCTGGTACGGCGCTTTGTCGAAGATCCCCCTTATTTAGCCCGGCTAAAGGCGGCCGGGGTTAAGCTGGACTACATTGGCATCGCTCTGCTGACGCTCGGTATCGGAGCATTGCAGGTGCTGCTCGACAAGGGCCAGGAGGATGATTGGTTCGGGTCGCGCTTCATCACGACGTTAGTTGTCGTCGCGACCGTATGCTTGATCTCGCTGGTCATCTGGGAGTGGTATCAAAAAGCGCCGATCATCGACGTCCGCATGTTCAAGAGCTTTAACTTCGCGAGCTCGAGCCTGATGATGTTCACGCTCGGGATCCTGTTGTTCAGCAGTCTGGTTCTGATGCCGCAGTTCCTTCAGACGCTCGTGGGGTACACCTCCGAGCTGGCTGGGCTTGCTCTTTCGGCTGGGGGCTTTGTTTTGCTGCTTGAAATGCCCCTCATGGGCCAACTGACAATGAAGATCCAGGCACGCTATCTGATTGCCTTCGGCTGGCTAGCCTTGTCGATGGCTATGTTCTATTCCACGAAGCGGATTGACTTGCAGATCAGCTTCAGCGCCGCCACGTGGCTGCGTATCGCCCAGGTAATTGGTCTTGGGTTCCTGTTCGTGCCGATTACGCTGGTGGCGTACATCGGAATTGCGCCGGAGAAGAACAATGCGGTCGCCGGAATCGTTAATTTCATGCGCAATATGGGGAGCAGCGTGGGGACGTCCTTAGTCACCACGTTGATAGCTCGGCGGTCGCAATTCCATCAGGCTAGGCTGGTGCAGAACGTCAGGGTCGACAACCCTAATTTTGTGAATTCGGCGAACGGTTTGGCTCAGCATCTGGCTAACTCTGGAGTGGGCAAACATGAGGCACAAATAACGGCTTACGCACGGATTTACCAATCCCTGCAAGCGCAGGCAGCAAGCCTGGCATACATTGATACTTTTATGGTTCTTTGCGTGGGGGCGGCGATCATGTTCTGTCTGGCTTTTGTTCTGAAGAAGAATGATCCAGGTGCCGGTGGAGTGAGGGTAGCGGAGTAAGTAGTCAGGTAACCGGACTCAGAGACGTAGTCATGCTGGAAATTAAACTCATCCTTTGTCCCGTTGACTTCTCGGAGTTCTCGATAAGGGCGTATCACTATGCGCTGTCCCTGGCCGAGCATTATCGAGCCAAGTTGGTGGCGCAGCATGTCGTCGAGCTATGGCGATATCCTTACGCCGAGTATGTTGCCACTCAGGGAGACTATCAGCAGTTCAGCCGGGCGCTTCGCGAGGGTGGCGAGGAGAGACTGCAGGAATTTATGAAAAAGCACACCCAGGATGAAGTTCAGCCGGAACTCGCGGTGTACGAGGGGGTAGCCGCAGACTCTATTCTGTCGTTCGCGCAAGAGCGGAAAATGGACCTGATAGTCATGGGAACTCACGGCCGGCGAGGGTTTGACCGTCTGGTACTGGGGTCGGTGACCGACCGGGTGATGCGCACGGCTCCCTGCCCGGTACTTGCAATATCCAAGCTGCCGCACGATTCTAGTGCCACAGGTGAAGAGCGGCGCCGCGTCCACCATTTGAGCCGAATTCTCTTCTGCACGGATTTTTCCGAGGCTTCAGAGCGGGCTTTGAACTATGCGATCTCCGCGACGGCGGAGTACGGCGCCGAACTCACCCTGCTGCACGTATTGGAGGAAGTCCCCAGTCCGGCTAAGACGGACGACGCCATAGCGACAGCCACGCAGCAAATCGATAAACTGATTCCACAGGAGGGGCGGAAGACCACCAAGATTAAAACAGCGGTGCGCATCGGAAAACCATACATGCAAATCATTCAATTTGTCGTGGAAGCGCAAATCGACATGGTGACCATGGGAGTGAGTGGCCGGGGTGCATTGGATCGAGCGGTGTTTGGTTCGACTACCTATCGAGTGATGCAGTTGGGACCGTGCCCCGTTCTCGCCGTCCACGTTTGAACCGCTGGGCGCAGGGGGTATTGCGACACAGATGATAAAAATCATCACCATTGAACGCGAGTACGGAAGTGGCGGCGGCGAAATCGCTCAACTGCTTGCCAGGCAGTTGCGCTGGAAGCTTTGGGATCAGGTGCTCACGGAGGAGATCGCGCGACGTGCTGACTGTCCCAAATCGGTTGTCGAGGTTCGAGAGGAACGAACGGACCCCCTCTACTACCGGCTCTTCAAATCCTTTTTGCGCGGGAGTTATGAAGGAAGCATCAACGCGCACAAGCTCAAACTGGTCGACAGCGAATGCATTTTGAAGTTTACAGAACTTGTCGTTCAGGAGGCGGCGAAAACCGGAAACTCCGTGATCGTCGGAAGGGGGTCGCAGCAGTTCCTCAAGAACCGCCAAGATACGTTGCGTGTCTTTCTTTACGCTCCGAGAGAAGATAAAGTGCGGCGCCTGTTAACTCGCGGCAAGAGTGAGAGGGAAGCCGAACAGCTTGTGGACACCGTTGATCGGGAACGGGCCGATTTCATCCAAAAGTATTTCCACGTCGAATGGCCTGACCGCGCGATTTACCACACCATGATCAATACTGCGATCGGCGATGACGCGGTCATTCACATGATTTTGGATCTTATGAAAACCCTCGAGGCAAGAGTTACCGCCAGAGCGCTCGCAGAATAGATCCGCGGCATGAAGGGTGGACCGAGAAGTTTCGAAGACTGATCGCGCGTAGTCCGCTGGTACGCGTCAAGCGTGCGAAGACTGACCGCATCAGTCCAACTTACTCACGTCATCTCCCTGAGTCTATTAGACGTCCCGGCTCACGACGTGACGTGCCGGCCTGAAGCATCCTGCTCAAGACGCTGACCGTGCATCCAGCGGGCAGGCTTGGTTTGCGATAACCAGTCTTCCGCGGTGGGTATACGCCATAAGCGCTTCGAATTTGCGCTCGACAAATGCCTCGTAGATGACGACCCTGGCGGTGACGTCACCAATTCGCTTCCTGCCAAGCTTCCCCCTGCGTTCGCATCGGCTCGAAGCTCCGCTGCCTCCGATCCCAGCCATCCGCAAATGCAGTGAGCGCATCAGCATCGTCCGTGATGGCGAACTGGCAGTGGAAGTGACCTGACGATCCACGGGGTGACCCGCAAGGTCGTCTTCACGGTGGAAGGACCGACAGCCGCCTACGAAAGATCCATGGGGCAACACGGAGGGAGAATTCGCCCATTCTCTGAACCTGACCGACATCCATAGCGGCTGGACAGAATCGCGCGCCCTGTTAGGAAAGAGCCAAGTGGCGGTGCAGCAAGCCCTCGATGAAATCGAAGGCATGTTGCCCTTCCGCCTTCTGGGTGTGGATTCGGACAACGGATCGGAGTTTATCAACTGGCATCTGAAGAGTTGGTGTGAGCAGAAGAAGATCCAGCTCACGCGAGGACGTCCCTACAAGAAAGACGACAACGCGCACGTGGAGCAGAAGAACTGGACGCACGTGCGCAAGCTGCTGGGGTGGGAACGCTATGATTCGCGAGCGGCGGTGGAGGCCATCAACGATCTGTACCGACACGAGCTGCGTTTGTGGTTGAACCTGTATCTACCCTCGGTGAAGCTGGTGAAAAAAGTTCGCGTGGGATCGAAACTACGACGCGTCTATGACGCAGCAAAGACGCCCTTGGAGCGAGTGGTAGCCTGTGCGCAGGCTAGGAAGGAGCAGGTGGCAGAACTAAAAAAAATCCGCCAGTGTTTGGATCCGTTTCAACCGGGGAAGGTGATTGATCAGAAGCTGGAACGCGTTTACGACATGGCGAATCGGCGGCTCAGCCCGAAAGCGACCCAGGAAAGCCGCGCTGCGCACACGCAGGAAAAAACACAACGTAGCCGGCGAAACGGCTGTGGAAAGGCCGCTCCCACAGCCGCGACGACGGCGGGTCTTCGGTTACATTTCCAATGTCTCGACGGTCGGTCCCAAGGTTACATTTTTAAATGGCTTGACACGGCTCCCGCAACCATGAACGCACACTGCCGAAATGCAGTGGCGTTCTCCTCTTACAGAGGCTTCCGTTCCCTTGTTCAGCCACAGCGATATTCAACATCTCTTCGACGTCCGCGTGCCGACCATAGCTGCCTTATCTCATCTTGCTGGGGCACCGTTATGAGACCCCCAATCTGGCGCAGAGCTTCTCGTAGGAAATCAACTGAGTATCGGGTTCTTGGGTCGTGATCCCCTGGCGTCGCACCAGGGGATCAGACCACAGAAGCGACGCGACTCGGGAACCATCTAGAGAGAGAAACCTGCTAATCGACTGCGACGAAATCAACTCTTACATGTGCCCGACAACATGTCCAGCGGCGAGATCGGCTTCAGACTGCGACCCGTTGTCCCTGGGGGCGTCCAGTGGACAAAAGTTGCATAAAATGTGTAACCTATCATATGTAAAACTCATCATATTCTCCAAGGGAAGGTCATTTTGCTAGCTCGCCTGTACCGAGAGTTCTTTCGGGCGCTCGCCAATCCGACGCGGTTTGCCATCGTGCAATTGTTGCGTGCGGAGCCCCACAACGTCGGCCAAATCGGGGAAAAGCTTGGGCTTGAGCAGAGCCGCGTGTCCCATAACCTGGCCTGCCTCTTGAATTGTGGTTTTGTGGAGTGGGAGTGGAATAGCAAGAACAAGGTGTACCGGCTTAACCCCGATTTGCGGCCCATTTTAACGGGAATCGAGAAGCACCTTCATCGCTATGCTCCCGCGCTTGAGACATGTGGTGTGTTGAGCGTTGAATACAGCGTTGTCCGGCTGCATCCTGAGCCTTCCCGCCGTTCTCGTCGTGCGAAGCGCGTGCCATCACCATCGGGAGTTTCAAAATGAAAGATAGAGCGTTCGTTGGAGCGTCGCTGTTGGCAGCTATTGCAGCCAGCTTGTGTTGCATTCTGCCTCTTGTCTTTGCCCTTGGGGGCTTTGCGATTGTCGGAACCTCAGCCTTCTTCGAGTCTCTGCGCCCTTACTTTCTGGTAGGGACTTTTGCACTGCTGGGCGCAGGTTTCTACCTGGCATATCGAAAGCCTAAGCATGCCTGCGAACCGGGATCAGCGTGCGCCCGTCCGCGGGTCAATCGCTTGGGGCGCATCGGGTTGTGGATCGCAACAGCACTCGTGGTCGCTTTCGCGGCGTTTCCGTATTACTCCGGGGCGGTGGCCAATTTCCTCTTGTCAGATAGCAATGTCACGGCCTCGCCCGCACAGTGGGCGAACGCCCTGCAGCACGTCAGCTTTACTGTCCGCGGAATGTACTGCCAGGCCTGTGCCAAGAGTGTTAAGACCAAGTTGATGAACCTGTCCGGCGTTTGGAAGGCCAGCGTTTCATATGAGACAAGCCAGGTCGAAGTGACGTACGACGCCGACACAGTGACTGTGGAGCAGTTGGAGAAAGCCATCCAGGACGCAGGATACCAGGCACAACAAATGTGAACTCAGTGTCTCAAAGAGGAGAAGCGCCTATGAAATCGTTAAAGCTATTGGCGATTCCGCTGCTGTTCGCCGCTTCGGCGATTGCGAAAGACTCAACTGTCCAAATCAAGGTATCAGGAATGACCTGGTGGGGCGTGCGCCGTCAGCGTGAAAAGAGGTCTGGAGAAGACCAAGGGAGTGAAGAGCGCTGATGTCAGCGCGGAGAAGGGGCTCGCTACTGTGTCTTATGACGACAGCCAAATAAGCGAACAGCAACTCCGTGAGGCCATCAACAAGACCGGCTTCAAAGCCGAGCCAGCCCAGGAGAAGAAGTAAATGCCTGAAAGTTGCTGTTCGACCGCGAAGGACGGGGCGTGCTCCCTTCCGCCGAGCAAGCCAGAGGTCTGTCCCGCTTGTGGAAAGAAAGGCAAGCCTGTGGCGGTGCTGACGGTCAAGAGCTTGGTTCGAGATCATACGCGCGTGCCAGCATTGGTATCCTACTCCTTTTGTCGGACGGCTGACTGCGAGGTTGTTTACTTCTCCGATCCAGCCGTGTTTAAGAGACCAGATTTGAAGGTACGAGTGGGAATCAAGGAGGCGGAGGATCCAGTTCCGCTCTGCTATTGCTTCGACTACAGCCGAGAAGACGTGCGCCGGGGCATCGAGTCAACGGGCAGCACGCCGATTTTGGATGCGATCAAAGCGGAAGTGCAAGGCAATTTTTGCGCCTGCGAGGTCAAGAACCCCAGCGGAGCCTGCTGCCTTGGCGACATCACCCGCGCCATTCAGGAAGCGGAGAAACGTGCGGCCGAGACGCTTCCCGCGGCTCGTTGAGCTACTTAAACTCGGCCCATCGGCTCGGATCAGATCAAGTCCGAGGGAGACGTCAAGTCGTGAGAAAGAAGTTCGATCTCGTCGTAATCGGTACAGGTTCGGCCGCCTCGACCGTCGCCCACGAGTGCCGTTCCGCTGGTTGGAATGTCGCGATTATTGATTCCCTGCCTTTCGGAGGAACCTGCGCCCTGCGCGGATGTGATCCAAAGAAGGTGCTGGTAGGCGCAGCCGAAGTCGTCGATTCGGTTCAAAGAATGAACGGGCGAGGCGTCCGCGCTGAGAGCGCTCGAATCGCATGGTCAGAGTTGATGGGGTTCAAACGGTCCTTCACTGACCCGGTGCCGAAAAGCACCGAACGGAGCTTTGCCAACGCGGGTATTGCCACGTTTCACGGGCGGGCGCGTTTCGTGGACTCTACAGTCGTCGAGGTTGGCGAGGACGAACTGGAAGGTCGTCACGTGGCCATTGCGACTGGGGCGATGCCGCGAAGGTTGGGTATTCAGGGAGAGCAGTACATCACGAAGAGTGATCAGTTCCTAGAGCTGCCAACCTTACCTCGACGCATCGTTTTCATCGGGGGCGGGTACATCTCCTTCGAATTCGCTCACGTTGCCGTACGGGCAGGGGCCCAGGTCACGATTCTGCACAGGGGCCAGCGCCCACTGGAGGGATTCGATCCTGATCTTGTTAATCAACTGGTGGCCAGGACAAAAAACCTCGGGGTAAGAGTCGAGGTCGGCATGGAAGTCGCGGCGGTCGAAAAATCCGATGGCAAATTGTCGGTCAATGCTTCAACTGGGGGCACACAAGAGACGGTTGAGGCGGACATGGTAGTTCACGGCGCCGGTCGCGTTCCTGAGATTGATGATTTGAATCTCGCCGCTGCAGGTGTGCATGCGGAAGAACGCGGCGTCAGAGTCAACGAGTATCTGCAAAGCATTTCAAATCCGGCCGTCTACGCCGCTGGTGATGCTGCTGCGAGTGGATTGCCACCGCTTACACCTGTGGCTGCTTACGAAGGCCGAATTGTGGCTTCGAACCTCTTGAAGGGCAATCATAGAAAGGTCGAGCACCTGGCGGTGCCTACCATCGTCTTTACTATTCCTCTCCTCGCAGCCGTAGGCCTTCTAGAACACGCTGCGCGACAGAAAGGCTTGGGATTCCGAATCACCCACGAAGATACGTCAGGTTGGTACTCCTCCCGGAGAGTAGGGGAAGAATGCTCAGGTTTCAAGGTCCTGGTGCAACACGGAAGCGACCGTGTCCTCGGTGCTCATGTCATCGGACCGCACGCAGATGAGTTGATAAATATATTCGCACTAGCGATGCAGGCCGACATTCCCGCCAGCCGGTTAAAACACTCGCTTTTCGGTTATCCCACTCTGGGTTCTGACGTGAAGTACATGCTTTGACGGCGGTTGGGCTACAGTTGAGGTGCGCAATGGCTGATTGCTCTACAACTACTGGCAACCGGAATGACTTGACCGCAAAAAAGGCGGCTTCGCTACTCTGGTACATTCCAGCGGCCGTAGTCTTACTAGGTTCGTTCTGGGCTCGGGGACGACCTTGGCTTTGGATACCGGCTTTCCTTGTCATGGGCGGAGGCTGCCTAGCCAATGCCAAGGGATGCGAACGACTGCACTGTTACTTTACCGGTCCGCTCTACATTCTCGCCGCCCTGTACGTTGCGCTTTCTACCTTAGGCCTCGTTCGGTTAAATCCGGGCTTGTTCTTGCTGATCGTGTTTGGAGCTTCATGCGTAGCGGTGTGTCTAGAAATGCCGTTCGGTCGGTACAGGCGAAAGGAAGGTTCTGGGTAAGCCACCTCAACGTGCATTGCTGCGCACCTCCCGTGTGGGGAAACAATTTCCACACACGGTCAGCAACTATTCTTGTAACCCGGGCGATCTGTCCAACAGTCGCGCCACCACTTGCGGGTCAGCGGTCGGCAGATTGCAGATGTAGTTCTCGCAGATGTAGGCAGTGGCGTGCCCCTGCTTTCGTGTCACAGTCGCCAGAGAAGGCACCCAGTGTGCTAACTGCTTTTGCCCTTCAGCTCCATCCGCGAGCAGAAGCACCCGATTAGGGATGTAACGCTGCCATACCAGGCGAAGGAGCGCGCGCGTATCCTCGGCGCCACGCATGCCCGCAATGACGATTTGTCTTGGCTTCGCCAAGCTTAGGTTCAATGCCGACATCATGTAGGGCATAGCTTCCGGCCTCTGATCAAGGCCCGGCCCAAAGGCCGCCAACGTTTTGTCTGCCTTGTCCTTGTAGCTTTGTTGATCGGTAATCTGCCAGAGGCGCAGCAGATTCATCGCGGCCACAGAATTTGGGGAAGGTTCAACACCGTCGTACGCTTCCCGCGTGCGCAGCAGGATCGAGCGGTCCTGGCCGCTGGTGGTGAAAAACCCGCCCTGCTTCTGATCCCAAAACAAACGCTCCTGCGTCTCGTGAAGCCGGACTGCCCACGAAAGGAGCCGCACGTCGAATGACGCCTCATAAAGATCGAGAAGGCCCTGATTGAGAAACGCGTAGTCGTCCAGATAACCATCGATGTCTGCGCTTCCCGCGCGATAGCGGCGCTTCAGCTTGCCGGAGTGCGGCTGATAAGCATGAACCTGCAGAAACGACTTGGCCCGATTGGCAGCTTCGAGATACTTCGGTTCCTCCAGGACTTGGCTGGCTATGGCCAAGGCGGAAATCATCAGGCCATTCCAGGCAGTGATGATCTTTGTGTCTACCGGCGGCGGTGGCCGCCGAGAGCGCCGGGCGAACAGCTTTTTCTTTGCTTCGTTTAGTATCTGGTTTGTCTGGGCTTGGGTCGTTCCAAATTTCTTCGCTGTGTCCGCTAGAGAGTGACTTTCGTACAACACATTCTTTCCTTTCAGCCAACCCTCTATATCCTGTCTTGATGGAACGTTTCCGCCGGCTTCCACCCCGTAACGAAAATCGAAGACGGTAGCCATTTCTCTGCCCAACAATTGTTCAATCTCGGCGGAGGTCCACGCATAAAAAGCACCTTCACCATGTTCGGCCTTATCTTTTTGGATCGGGCTGTCCGCATCCAATGCCGAATAGAAACCCCCTTCGGGCCTGCGCATCTCGCGCAGGGTAAAGTCGAGAATGTCGCGTGTCACATTGGCGTAGAACAGGTCTCTCGTTGCCTGGTAAGCTTCGGTATAAAGCATGGCAAGTTGGGCTTGGTCGTAAAGCATCTTTTCGAAGTGCGGCACACGCCATTGACCATCAGTGGAATAGCGGTGGAAACCACCGCCGATCTGGTCATGAACTCCGCCTACGGCCATGGCGCGCAGATTGTTCAGCACCATCTCCAGCGCGTCTTTCTTTCCGGTTCGCGACCAGTACCGGAGCAGGTAGTCCGGGACAACCGGCCGAGCGAACCTCGGGACTTCGCCAAAGCCCCCGTTCGCACCGTCGTAGGATAGGCGGATCTGTTCGTAAGTCTTGTCCAGCACGCCCGCCTGCAACGGGCTGCCTCCACCGCCCACTCCACTGTTGACTGCCCGTTGCAACTTCTCCGTGATGCCCTCCGCGGAGCGCATAGTCTGTTCACGCTGCTTGCTCCACAACTCAGCGATTCGCGGCAGCAGAGTGCGGAGGCCGGTGGCGCCATACTTATCCTCCGGCGGGAAGTACGTTCCGCCGAAGAACGGTTTCAGATCGGGCGTCAGGAAGACGTTCATGGGCCACCCACCACTCCCGGTGGTTGCCTCGACGAAGCTCATGTACTCGTTATCAATATCAGGGCGTTCTTCGCGGTCCACTTTGATGGAAACGAACCAGCGATTGAGGAGCTCGGCAATCGCAGGATTCGAATATGACTCGCGCTCCATAACGTGGCACCAATGGCAGGTGTAATAGCCGACAGACAGAAAGATCGGCTTGTTCTCGCGTTTGGCCTTGGCGAAGGCCTCTTCTCCCCACGGGTACCAGTCGACGGGGTTGTGGGCGTGCAAGAGCAGGTAAGGACTCTTTTCGTGGATCAGGCGGTTGGTGTATTGGCGGTGGCTCTTGGCATCAGCCGATGGGGCGGCAGCAGGTTTATTCCCTCGTCTAGTCGAGTCTTGGTCGCTCGGAATTCCGGCACCTCCACGAACGGCCACAGCCACAAGCACTCCGCAGAGTAAAAGCGATGCAATGGTTTTCAACGAAAGCCCAAGCAAAACGGATAGTCTTCCCGGGAGAGTTTTTGCAGTCGACGTTTTCGCCGCGATCGTCATAGTATTTCGTAGCTGTCAACCTCAATGGGACTCGCTCTCGGAAGCAGCGGCCGTGGATGCGAACCGTTCGCCCAAGCAGCTTTGAATTGTGAATGAGTTCCTCTGATGCCTCTCCATCGAGGATCTGCCAGATCTTGCCGTCCCGCGTCTGCAAAGAACCGTGGTGACCTCTCGTAGGACACATCGCGTGATACCCGTATTCTTCCTTCAGCAGGCAGTCGCGACACAGAAGCTTTCCCTCCATGACCGTGGCCCGGGAATCGTCCACATGGAAGGCTATAAACTCCAACCCGTCTGCCACAACGTCGCGGACTTGTGCACTGAAGAAGATCGCAGCCGTTACAAGAAGGACAGCAGCGGCTGCGGAGGTCCAAATTGTTGGGCGCAGCCACGACGTGATCGTAGACTTTCGGACGCGCGTTACCAGTTGTGCCGCTCATATTGGCCCACGCTAGCTCTGACAGCTTGCCGCAGCCGATTCAGACGATCGACCGTGCGTCTGCAGGAATCGCACTCCGCCAAGTGTGCCTCAGCCTGTACGGTAGCTTCCGGCGACAACTCACCATCGACGTACAGATCCAATATTACAGCTTGGACCTCACGGGAGATCGTGTGGCTCTTTCTGGTCGCTGGTGTAGTTGCGTTGCTGGTGAAGGCGATGCCCACCAAGGCACAAGCGGTGGTGGTCAATCCGGCTCTTTGGCTGTCCCGCCGACCTTCGCAGGGGATAGCAGCCTACTCGGAATTTTTCTCTACTTCGCCAAAGCTGGAATGTTTGTGTTTGGCAGCGGGCTGGCGGTAGTGCCGTTCCTCTACGGCGGGGTGGTCCAGGAGCATCACTGGCTGACCGACCGTTAATTCGTCGATGTGGTCGCGGTAGCGATGATCACGCCCGGCCCGGTGGTGATTACAGTTGCTTCATTGGCTATCTTGTGGCCGGCCCCGCAGGCGCAATGCTTGCAGCGCTGGGGATTTTCTTCCCGGTCTATTTGATTGTGGTGTTGCTTGCGCCGTCCTACAAGCGGTGCCAAGAATCCTCAGTTTGAATGCGTTCGTCCGTGGCGTAACCGCTGCCGCGACGGGGCCATCGCGGGGGCCGTAATCGTGCTCGCGCGGCGCTCGATCTACGATGTGTCCACGGTGATTATCGTGCTCGTAGCTCTACTGATCCTGATGCGCTGGAAGGTGCCAGAACCGCTTTTGATAGCTTGCGCGGCGGTGGCGGGACTCTTGTTGCGCAGAGCCTGAAAGTATTGCTGTTGCAGCGGGCAAACCGATAAGCAAAAATGCGCAACTGGTGAATGGACGCTTATGTACGTTTCTGCGGCGGATCCGTGCTGGCAAATTGTCCAAAGAAATAAACGGCGCAAACGGCAACAAGACCGAGAAAAACCAAGAAGAGAGCCAAGGGAAGAGCGGCCATTAGGCCTTCTGAGGTCAGCTGGACCCACAGGAAAACGGGTACGGTGTTCGGGTGATAGGCCATCACCAGCGTGGCGCCAAATTCTCCCAGGGTGCGGACCCACGCCAGCATCACGCCGGCCATGATACCCGGCCAGGCCAAAGGGAGTGAGACTTTTCGGAACGTCCGCCATTGATTGGCGCCAAGTACCGCCGAAGCTTTCTCTAACCGTTCGTCGACGCGTCCAAACGCCGATATGGACGCGATGACAACATAGGGTGCAGCCACAAACACCTGCGCCAATACAATTCCTGCGAGGCTGTTCACGAGCGACAGACCGTGCTTCTCAAACAGGGCGCCCACAAGCCCGTAGGGCCCGTACACAAGCAAAAGTAATACCCCTCCCACCAGCGGCGGGAGTGCCATAGGGACGAATACCAAGCTGATAAGGAATTGTCTGCCCTTGAATCCCGGCCTTGCCAGAAGGTAGCCCAGAGGAACGCCGAACAAGGTCATCACGCTCACTGAGATGAAAGAAGTGAGCAGCGATACTTCGATAGCGCGGATCGTTCTGGAATTGGCAAAAGACGAAGCCGTCTCCTGCCAACCCACACGGAATATCAAGTAAATCAACGGAACGACGAGGTAGGCAAGGAGCAGGCCACCAAGAACTCTGAAAATAATTGGCGCCAACTCGCGTCGTTCACTCACGGGGCAAACGCACCTTCGATCAGCGGCCGAATATCGGACGGAACTTTGGTCTTGTCACCGTTGACAAGAATGGCGGACGGCAGCAGGCCGCACTGCTCAATCAAGTTCCGGTCCTTGCCGGCCAGGAGAAACCGTACAAAGGCATCGGCGCCAGGCACGTTCTTTGCTGTGTGAGGAATCGTGACGGTGAACACAATGGGCGACGCTGTGATGGTTACGCCTTTGTCGGTCGTGAATTTCTGCTCCTTGTACAGCGCCGCGAGCGAAGGATCGCTCTGATTGATTTCCTTCGGAAGTTCAATGAAAGGCACTTTATGAGCGACGACTTCGTGACGATAAAAGAAACCGGCATCGATCTGCCCCGATTCCATTCTGATCAATAATTCCGGCTCCGGGTAAATCTGTTTCGGATTCGTAGGACCACCCAGCACGGCGCTCAGGTCGTTCTTGTGATAGAAGCTTTCTGCGAGATGAAATAAAAAGAGCGTGCGATAACCTTTGGGGTCGAGGTTGGGGTCGGTGCGCCCGATTTTCAGTCCGGGCGTTTTCAACGCTTCATACCACGGAAGCTTACCGGCTTGGACCTGTTCAAAAAGCGACTTGAACTTGCTGTTCGGGTTGTATCCAAGAACCATGGCGCTGGAGGCAAAGGTCACGTACCAGTCAGTCAGCTTCTTCGCCGGAGTCATCAAAACCTTATCGTTGACGGCCGCATCGGCGCTGATGAACACGTCAGGCGAGCGCAGTCCGTCAGAGATCATCTTGGCTGCCCCTAGGGAACCCTGTCCTTCTCCCTGATAAATCAGGCCCGAGCTTTTCTCGAACTCAGGCCCGACGGTCTTTTCGAGAACCGCTCCAAGTGAGCCGGCGTACAGCACTTGCACCGTACCGCTTGGTTTAGATTGCGTCGCATCTTGTGCCCACAAGCCCACGACTGAGGACCAGAACAATACAAGAACAGCTAACAGGATTCTCATGATCTACCTACGATTCAGGCAATTGTATGTGAAGCAAGCCGCAGATGGTTCGAGACCAGCCCCTCGCTACAGCAGCGACCAGTCTTTACCTCCGAAACGTCCAGCGCAATTTGATGGCAACGACATCGCTTTGCGGCACGATGCTTGTCTCGTTAGGGTTCAGGACCAATCGCTGCCAGCCCCGGTTCCAGACGATGAACAGGTCATTGCCCGGTTTGATCGTCCAGCGCAATCGTGTATTTGTGCCGACCTTCTGTGATTCGGTGTCGTATTGAATGAAGCTGCTCAGTACCAGATTGGGGCTCCAGGCGTAGGCACCTTGCAGTTGCCATAGACGTTGGACGAAGTTGCCTTGGGGAAGGCGCCCGAAATCATTTTTCGATGTCGGCTTCCAGTTGCATTCTGCCTCTTGAAGACGTCCACTTCACATAATTTTGCCATTGCGTTAAGTGCCCATCATAGAAAGAGCCGAACCAAGTGGTATTTCCAAACTGTAGTGGGCGATGACTGCTGGTCTGCGCTTCGAGGCGGTAACGCGTGAACTGGTACGAGCCTGGAGGTATGCCTACTCCGGGAGCGATGGCAAAGGGTGCCAGCAGGATCTCGCCGTGCGGGTTCCAGTTGAACTCAAAGCGATCGCCGGTCTCGAACCGGACATTGATTGGTGCCATGAAATATTCCCAGGATTCGAGTACTCCTTGCGGGTCTGTATAGCGGACGTATTCGTTTTCAAAGAACTCCTGGCGAATCCAACGGAACGGACCGCTCTTGGAAGGGCGGGGTTGATAGGCGCAGAAAGCATCGGTGCGACGTGTCCCAGGGCGAGGCAGAAATCCAAGCAGAGGTTCCAGCGCGTCGCCAAACTGGTTCACACTAGCGTTGCAATCAAACAGGTCGTTCGGATAGTTGGTGCTGAGTCCCCATCCGACCCTGCTGCCGGGCCCAACGTCACCTTGAGTGGGCGATGCGTCTACTGGCGGCTATCGGCATGTGCTACGCGATTACGCTGAGCCAGGCGCCATGACTCGGATCGTCTGAACTTGCGGATTTCGTCGAAATCAAATTCTGCAATCAGGACCTGTTCCTGCTCGCCGCCAACCGCAACGACTGGACTTTGAGATTTGCCATTCTGCCAAGTCACGCAACTATACGCGCGCGAATTGCCGTTGTTCAGCGGCTGGGGATAATTCGCCATCGCCACCCCGATTAAGTTTTCGCACGCCCGAGTTAGCAGCCCGGCACTCCGAACCTCATCCCAATCGCAAGCGTTGGGCACGACGATCAGTTCCGCGCCGTTCAGCATGAGCTGAGTTGCCGGTTCAGGGAACTCTCTATCGGCGCAAATCATCGCGCCGACCCGGACCTCGCCTTCTGCACCGGTAAGCGTACACACCGCAAATGAGTCACCGGGATTGCAATTCACATCGCAACCAGCGCCGTTTTCACGGTCTGGAGGGAAATTACAGATGCAGACTTTGGAGTAGTTCAGCACCACGTCGCCCCTAGTGTTTATGATCGACACACTGTTGCGCGGCTTGGGATGGGAAACCTCCAAGTACGTGATTGCAATGTTCGTCTTGAGATCGCGAGCTAGATCGGCGAAACGCCGAAAGAAGGTGTTGTCTTGATCAATCGCCGATGCAGTCCAGAGCCGCTCCTCCGTTCCATCGACAAGAAGAGCCTGGGCAGAGCCGATGTTCCAAAGTTCCGGGAACACCACCAGATCGGCGCCGAGTGCCTTTGCATCGCGGCCATACTGAAGGCCCTTCGCCAGGTTTCTGCTCTGATCGTTACCGTACGGGGCGATCTGGAGAAGAGCGACCTTGAATCTCATAGCTCCTGCGGGTTCTGACTTTACCTGATAGCGCGAGGCAAAACACCACGTCGGAGTAGTGTACAGCGGATGATTGTTGCTAAATCGCAATTTCACTCACTGACAGATCAATGTGGTTTGAGCATGGAACGACGTGGGTTTGCGCGACGTCGTAGCCTGGTCAAACGTAGCCAGGTTGACAAAAACTACTTTGCGATGTAAAGTCGGTTATGATCCGTAGGAGGTGAACATGTCATACGGGCACGGTTCAGCCTTTGGGTGGCCGCTTTGGGGTGCCCTCCTTTTGATGATTCCCATCGCTTTCGTCGTCGGTGCCCTCACCGGGCACACGCCTACTTGGGGCTTCCTTCAGAATCCGGTCGTGCTGCTCGGTTCACTTGGTGTGGCAGCGCTCGGTAACCTGTGGTCCTTGGTTCATGCGGAAGTCCTAAAAGGTAAGCCGCCGACCTTGCGTATCGACATCGCAGCAAACCTGCTCAGCATCATCGTTCTCGCCGTTGCAGGTTTGCTCGGAGCCCTTCTCATTGGATACGCATTCGTCGAAAATTTCACGCGGAGATAGGCTTATGAAGGCCAAGCGTGCTGTCGCTGCCGCGCAACTGCTGCTCATGTTCCCGGCCATCCTCTTCATGGGCGCGCTCGTCGCGCGGCAGGTGTCGCCACTGCAACACGAACCGGCGCATACCGCTGGCCGGATCGTAATGTGGTACGCGGCGAGAATGTGGACACTCTGGGCCCTGCTCGTCACCCTACCACTTGCCGTGCTGGTTACCGGCTGCGTCACGCTCCTGCGGAGTTGGAGCAACATCCCTGAACTGCACCGGACGCGGCAAGGGCTCGCCGCCATGTATGCTGATCGGCCAATGCTATGCGTTGCTATGATGACGTTGACGGCCGGAGTCGTTCTCGCAATTGTCGCCATGCATATGGCCGCTAATTGATGACTCCGGTTGTTGACTAATTTCGCTCGTTGACGGGTTATGAGCGTTATGGCCTTGTTAACAACAACCACAGCCATGACACAGTCGGGGTCGCCGCACTGCCCTTCCCCTAATTGTCGATTCGCTGGACAACTGAGAGAATCTTCCACTGTCCATCCGATTTCGAGAGCGTCAAGTAGTCCACCCAGTGTGGAGTAATAAGTTTGGCGGAGGCGATGTCTCCCGAAACGTCCAGCACGCTTATCTGTTCTGTCCGCTCCGCTAGGGGGATGTCGGCCGGGCCCTGGGAGCGTACTTCCCGCTCCATCTGCAAAGCAGTTCTCTCGCATCGGGATATTGCCGTGAATCATGTGCTTCAGGTAGTGAGGATGTAGGGTTTGCTCCATGCGGTGGGAATCGCCGGTGTAATAGGCTTCGATGTAGTCCCGGACCGTGGTACGCACGGCGGACGACTCGTTGCCGGAGGGCTTGTTGTCTTGGGCATTGGTCAAAATGCTGAAAAGCAGAAGCGATAAGCCGAAGCCTAGTACGAGGCGTTTCATGTTGGATTGTCTCCGTGGCATCGAAGAGTTCCGGACATTGCGATCATGCCCTAGGCCTAATGTGGATAAACGACACGAAAGTCCATGTCTGCGGGAACAGGTAGGGCATTCGTTGGCGACAAATCGCTATCGCGCTCATTGAGGGGGGGCTGAGTGTAAAAGTGTAAAGGCATAGCGCTCAGAACCCCGGTCGATGAGCCTTAAGGCGATTTTTCGCCAAGTGTCCGCATAAGGTTCCGGGGTGCCAGAAGATTCCGCTCAGTTTGGTCGGACGTTCTAGTGCCCCTTGCTAATCTAGTGTCCCGTATATAGCTAGACGTATTGTTCTTCTCCTTTGCGGCCATATACTGCCTGCACGGACGACAAGGCACTAAATACAAGAATCGGCCTGCCACTTTGGCATGTGGATGATTGACACTCCAATCCCAGCTCCGAAGCCGTTTGCCACAAAATGTTTGGGTTGCAGTGCAAAAGGGGAGTACGCTCTTTACATTTGACATAATCGATCGAGCTTCATTGCTGCCTGCCGGACGGAGACAGATTTCCAACCATGCTTCCACCCATATTCTTCTCACAAACACGCGTAAGAACGTGCAGGGATGCTTGGACCTTCGCACGTCCGTGTTTTGCGTTGTGTCTCGGATTCGGTCTGTTGGTGCTACCTGGAGCAGCACAGCAGAGTGGCCCGAGTCCCGATGACAAATATCCAGAGAACCCCAGGAAGCAAGAAAACGCGCCATCGAGATCCGCAAGTCTCCGACGGCTGCCGATTGAGTGGATCATTGGTCCATATATTCCGGTGCAGGAGCGGCTCGAGCCGTTAACAAATACGCAGCGAGGGCAGATTTATATCCGGCAGACGTTCCTCACCGCTGGATCTTACGTGGCCAGCGCGTTTTCAGCCGGAATTGACCAAGCGCGTGGTGAACCCCACGACTGGGGCGGCGGCTTTCCTGGCTACGGCAGACGCTACGCAGCGCGGTACGGACAGTTTGTCGTTCAGAACAGCGTGCTCGCTGGAGGGAACGCTCTGCTCGGATATGAGCCTCGGTACGACTTTTGCCGTTGCAACGGATTCTGGCCTCGCACCCGCCACGCCCTATCAAGAAACTTTGTAGCCTATAACCGAACTGAGCGTGAACTCCGGCCACAAGTTCCGATGTATGCCGGGGCCTTCGCCGCCGGCTTGCTCTACAACACGTGGCTGCCGGCGCAACACAACATATGGGAAGGCGGTGCATACAATATGTTGTCCCAGGCAGGAATCGGCAGTGGCTACAATTTCGTGAGCGAATTCGCGCTGGATATCCTGCACGCGTTCCGCCTCAAAAAAGACGTGAAGCGGGCGCCATGACCGCGCGGTGCAACATCTGCGCTTTTCGCCAAAGTTGCCGCTATCCATGATCCAGAATAAGCACGCGGAAGCTGTTCAGGAGGCAAGCGCCATCCATGCGGAGTTTGTCTCCCGGCACGACAGGTATCAGTATGACACGCGGACATGACATGCGGACAGACATGTCGGACATGACATGTTGGACATGACCTGTTGGACATGACATGTTGGACATGACATGTTGGACATGACATGTTGGACATGACATTGACATGGCAGGGCAGGAAGCCTAACATGCA
>Ga0207684_10000673_pt1 | contig 40594 bp, 36 predicted proteins | sample KBSK5501metaG_FD_184342 | JGI IMG/M metagenome (GOLD analysis project Ga0207684, IMG submission 184342) | Corn, switchgrass and miscanthus rhizosphere microbial communities from Kellogg Biological Station, Michigan, USA - KBS K5-50-1 metaG... | ecosystem: Host-associated > Plants > Roots >... | reverse complement strand
GCTCACCAGGCGGTAGCCGCCCACTCCGTCCTCCTCGCGAGTTAGCCCGATCCGGCGGATGCGGGGGAACCAGCCGGTCGGCTCGTGGAGCGCCCGCGCCACGCGCTGCCCGGCCGCGCCGATGCCCACCGTGATCTCGAACGGCGCATGCGCGCCCTGGGCGACGACGCGCTCGACCTGCTCATCCAGCGTCAGGACCCGGATCCGCTCCCGGTCGCGGGCGAGCAGGTCCAGGAGCCCGCGGGCGAGGGTCGCCGCGCTCGAGCCCGCGCCCAGGTCGCGCGCAACCTCGTCGCTCAGGTCGTCGTGGATGTAGAGGAGGCGCGGCGTCGGCTGCGCGTACGCCGGGCCGCCGGACATCAGGAGGGCGCCGCCAGGGCGAGCGCGAAGTAGTTGGCCGGATCCACGTACCACCGGACGAGCCGAAGCCCCGCCGCGGTCAGCATGGACTCGACGCCCTCTCGCGTGAACTTGTAGGAGCTCTCGGTCCAGATGCCCTCGCCGGGGCGGAAGCGGATCTGGAGCGCCAAACGCCCCAGCTTCACCGCCTGGGCCGCGTCCGACACCAGGTGCATCTCGATGCGCGCTGCCGCCTCGTTGTAGAAGGCGCGATGGCGGAAGGCCTCCGGCCGGAAATCGCCGTCCACGCCGCGGTTGACGACGTGCAGGATATTGCGGTTGAAGTCGCGCGTGACGCCGGCCGCGTCGTCGTAGGCCGCCTCCAGGATCTTCACGTCCTTCACCAGGTCCACCCCGAGCAGCAGCCGGTCGCCCGCCTCGGGCAGGAGCCCGCGCAGGCCGACCAGTAGGCGCTGCCGCGCCGGCTCATCGAGATTTCCGATGGTGCTGCCCAGGAACATCGCCAACCGCCGGCCGACCGGCGCCGGCATGTGGGCCAGGTCGCGCTCGAAGTCGCCCACCACCGCGTGGACATGGATCCGTGGATAGTCCCGAAGGAGCCGGGCCGCGCTGTTCTCCAGGGTCAGGCGGTCCACGTCCAGGGGCACGTAGCGCACCGGCCGGCCGCCCGCGCTCACCGCGGTGAGGACCCGGCGCGTCTTCTCCGAGGACCCGGCCCCGATCTCCACGATGTCGCTGGGAAGAATCTCCCCGATCAGCTCAGGCACAATTTCCTGGAGCAGGGCCGACTCGGTCCGGGTCGGATAGTACTCCGGCAGCTCGGTGATGCGCTCGAACAGCAAAGACCCGGCCCGATCGTAAAAGTACTTCGCGGGTAGGGTCTTGCGCCGCGCGGTCAACCCCCGCCGCACGTCTTCCTCGAGCCGCCGCCGCTCCGCCCGCTCGTCCGTGTAGACGTCTACCTGGTAGCGCATGGCATTGTTCTCGTGCAAGCTAAACGTCGCCGGGGCACTTTGCAAGCGATCGAGAAACCCCTGGAACGGGAGGGAGGCACATGGTCGAGACGATGATGGACCGGCTGACTGACGCGTGGGCGCGCACGGACCGGATCTTCGACATCCTCGCGCCCTCGAGCTGGCTCGAGCAGCCGATCGCCCTGCGGCACCCGTTCATCTTCTACCTGGGGCACCTCCCCGCCTTCGCCTGGAACCACGTGGGCGGCACGCTGCTGGAGCGGCCGCCCTTCAACGCCGCGTTCGACGAGCTGTTCTCGCGCGGGATCGATCCCGACGTGGACGATCCCGAGCATTGTCACGACCACCCCGAGGTGCCGGATCGGTGGCCCGCGGTGGCGGAGGTCACCGCGTATCGCGATCGCGTGCGGGGCGCCCTGCGCGACGCGGCCGGCGCGGTGGCCGAGCGCGCCGCGACGCATCTGATGGCGCGCGAGGGCCGCGTCTTCGCCATGGTGCTGGAGCACGAGCGGATGCACCAGGAGACACTTCTCTACATGCTCCAGCGCCTCCCGCTGGAGCGAAAGGTGCGGCCGGCCTGGCTGCCGCCGTACGTGCTGGAGCCAGGCCGCCCCGCGGGCAAGATGGCGGTACCGGCCGGCGCCGCCACGCTCGGCGCGCGCTTCGACGATCTGCCCTTCGGCTGGGACAACGAGTTCGGGGCCACCGAGGCCACCGTGCCCGCCTTCCGCATCGACGGGACTCCGGTGACCAACGCCGAGTTCCTCGCCTTCGTCGAGGACGGTGGCTACCGGCGCTCCGAGCTGTGGAGCGACGAGGACTGGGTGTGGCGTGGCCACGCCGCGCTCGAGCATCCGCTGGTGTGGGAGCTCTCGGACGGCCGCTGGACCTATCGCACGCTCTTCGATCGGCTGCCGCTCGACGTGGTCGCGGGCTGGCCGGTCTACGTGAGCCTCGCGGAGGCGCGCGCCTTCGCGCGCTGGCGTGGCGAGCGGCTGCCCACCGAGGCGGAATACCACCGCGCCGCCTTCGGACAGCCGAATGGCGGCCACGGTAACTTCGGCTATCGCCACTGGGCGCCCACGCCGGTGGGCTCGCACCCGGAGGGGGGGAGCGCGTGGGGCGTGCAGGATCTCGTGGGCGACGGCTGGGAGTGGACCGACACCGTCTTCGCGGGCCTGCCCGGGTTCACCGCCTACATCCCGGGCTACGCGGGCTATTCCGCCGATTTCTTCGACGGCAAGCACTATGTGCTGAAGGGGGCCTCGTGGGCGACCGCCGAAGAGCTGGTGCGCCCGACCTTCCGCAACTGGTTCCAGGCCCACTACCCGTACGTGTTTGCGAAGTTCCGCTGCGTGGTCGACGGAGGAGCCGAGTGACGCGCTCCTGGTTTCTGCTCGCGCCTCTGGCGGCCGGGCTGATCGTCGCCGCGCCCGCGGGAGCCGGCGCGGCAGGCGACGGCTTCAAGCGTTACTCCGTCTACGGTTATTCGGGCTTCAGCCCGGGCGGTGCCCTCTACATCAACGCTCTCCCCATGGACGCGGAGGTGCGACTCGACGGCGTCCTGATCGGCGTGGCCAACGATCTGCAGGCGGGACTGGTCGACACGAAGGCGGGGGTGCACCGGTTGAGCTTTTCGGCACCCCGCTACGAACCCACCACCGTGCTCGTCCGCGTCGTGCGGGACTGGACGACGCGGGTACGCTTGACGCTGATCCCGGCGCGTTAGGCCGCCGGTCCTTCAGCGCGCGGGCTCGATCTCCACGAAGCAGGAGTTGAAGGGGGTCGCCCCCGCGGGCGAGGAGCGGTCGGGGGTCAATAGATTGGAGCAGCCGCGGGTGTCCTGCCCGCGCTCGTCGAGCGAGAACCACGCGCCCTCCTTGATCGAGATCACGCCGGGCGCCACCCGGTCGGTGACGCGCGCGGGGATCCGGGTGCGCCCGCGGTCGTTGAACACGCAGACCCGCTGGCCGTCGACGACCCCGCGCGCCGCCGCGTCGGCCGGGTGGATCCACACGTCGTCGCGGTCGGCGCGGGCCAGCACCGTCTGATTGTCGTGGATGGAGTGAGTGCGGGCCCGGGACTTGGGCGTCACCAGCCGCAGCGGATGGCGCGCGTCGACCGGCTCCGCGATCCACGTCGGGATCGGCGGGATGGACCCGAGGCCATAGGGATCGGGATTGGCCGCGAGGGTCATCGAATAGATCTCGATCTTTCCCGACGGCGTCGAGAACGGATGGCGCTCGGGGTCGCGGATCTCGCGCGCGAAGGCCACCGCGTCCGCGGGGGCGGGCAGCCGGGCCAGGCCCTTGGCCCGGAAGGTGTCGTAGTCGTCGATCGTGTGCCGGGTCAGCTCCCGCAGCCACTCGTCTTCCGTCCTGTCGTTGTAGCCGCGGATGCCCAGGCGCTCGGCCAGCGCCGCGCAGATGTCGAGATCGTTCCGGCACTCCCCGACCGGCGGGATCGCCTGCTGCATGAAGATCGCGTAGTGACCGGCCCCCGCCCACGGGGTGTGGACGTCGTTGCGCTCCCAGAAGGTGGTCGCGGGCAGCAGGATGTCGGCGTAGCGCGCGGTGGGCGTCACGAAGTGGTCCTGCACCACCACGAACTCGAGCCGCTCCACGCCCGCGATGATCCGCCGGACGTTGGGGAGCTGGTTGAAGAGATCGCCCGCGCACGAGTAGATCATCTTCACGTCGGCCGGGTAGCCGCCCGTCTTGCCGCGCGCCAGCAGATCGGCCAGGAGGGGCGAGGACACCCGAGCGCCGGTCGGGTTCTCCCCGGTGGGCAGCCCCTGGATCCCCCCGCGCCCGGTGGCTCCGTTGCTGGTGCCCGCGTTGCCGCCGGGAATGCCCACGTTGCCGGTCATCGCACAGAGCGCGTAGGCCGCGCGGTGGAACTGCTCGCCGTAGAGCGTGCGGCCCGGCGCGTAGCCGGTCTGGAGCGCGGCGGGCTTCGTGGTGGCGTACTCGACCGCGAGGGCGCGCAGGGTCTCGGGCGGGACGCCGGTGATGGCCGCCGCCCACTCCGGGGTCTTGGGCACGCCGTCGGCCTCCCCGAGGAGGTAGGCGCGGTAGGAGGCGCCGGTGGGCGCGCCCGGCGGCAGGTGCGCCTCGTCGAAGCCCAGCACGTGCCGGTCGAGATAGGCCTGATCGTGCAGGCTTTCGGTCACCATCACGTAGGCCATCGCGAGCAGCGCCGCGGTGTCCGTCGACGGCCGGATGAAGATGTGCTGGTCGGCCAGCTCCCAGCTCGTGCGGGTGCGCCGTGGGTCCACGCAGATGATCCGCACCCCGCGCCGCTTGGCGAGCTTCAGGTACTGGAGGGTGCCGGTCCCGAAGGTTCCGTCGGCCGGGCTCCAGCCCCACATGACGATCAGGCGTGAGTTCACATAGTCGGTCGGCTCGCGCCCCGCGCTCTTGTAGTCGGCCTTGGCCCCGTAGGTCTGGTGTACCGCGAAGACCTCCGCCTCCGCCGAGATGTTCGTCCACAGCTCCGTGCAGCCGCCGAACATGTGCAGGAGGCGCTTCACGGTGGAGCGGCTGTGCAACATGGAGAGGCTACCGGTGCGCGAGCAGTCGAGGATGGCCGCGGGACCGTAGGTCTCGCGGATGCGCAGCATCTGGCGCGCGACTTCATCCAGCGCTTCGTCCCAGCCGATGCGCTCGAACTGCCCGGCGCCGCGCGGCCCGGTGCGTCGCAGCGGGTGCAGGAGGCGATCCGGATGGTTCAGCCGCTCGAGCTGGCCGAAGCCGCGCACGCAGGCGTGGAGCGGCGCCTCCTCGGGCGTCCACTTCCGCGGGTCGGTGCTGATCCGCACGATGCGCCCGTCGCGCACGTGGGCGTTGACCACGCAGCGTCCACCGCAGTTGTGACCGCAGGTGCTGGTGACCACGGTCTCCCCGGGCGCGGCGAGGGGCCGCGGGGCTTCGTAACGGATGGAGGCCATGGCCAGGACATGCTACCACTTCCGCCCGGGGCCGGGTGGTAGACTGCGGCCTCGATGGCGCGGCGGATCGTGATCGTGGGCGGCGGGCTGATGGGGCTGAGCGCCGCGTTTCATCTGCGGCGCGCGGACCCCGGCGCGCGGGTCACCGTGCTGGAGCGCGACCGCGTGGGCGCGGCCGCCTCGGGGGCGAGCGCGGCCGGCGTCCGGGTGATGGGGCGCGACCGCGCCGAGCGCCCGCTGGCCCTGGCGGGCCTCGCCCGCTGGCCCGAGCTCGATCGCGAGCTGGAGGCGCCCACCGGCTATCGGCGCGGCGGCGGCCTGCGCGCGGCGCTCGACGCGACGGCGTGGGGCGCGGCGCCCGCGTGGGTGGCCGAGCAGCGCGCCGACGGCGTGCCGGTCGAGCTGGTGGACGCGGCGACCGCGCGCCGGCTCGCGCCCGGCATCGCTCTCTCCTGCGCGGGCGCGGTCTACTGCGCGATCGACGGACAGGCCGACGCCATGGCCACCGTGCGCGCCTTCGCGGCGGCGGCGAAGCGGGGCGGCGCGCGGCTGGAGGAGGGTGTGGGCGCGCGCGGGCTCGCGATCGAGCGCGGCCGCGTGGTGGCGGTGGAGCGCGGCGACGGGGACCGCGAGGGTTGCGACGTCGCGATCCTGACCGGCGGCGCCTGGACCGCCTCGCTGCTCTCGGCCGCGGGCGTCCCTCTTGCGATCGAGACCCGCGCGCTCCAGATGCTGCTGACCGAGCCCGCGCCCGCCGCACTCACCCCGGTGGTGAGCGCCTTCGACCGCAAGCTGAGCCTCAAGCAGCTCGACGACGGCGCCTATCTCATCGGCGGCGGCTGGCCCGCGCGCATCACGGACCACGGGGCGAACCGCTACGAGATGGAGGACGAGAGCGTGAAGGGCAGCCTCGAGACGGCGCGGGCGGTCTATCCCGCGCTGGCCGGGCGCGCGGTCGCCCGCCGCTGGGCCGGCCTCGAAGCCTTCACCCCCGACGACCTGCCGGTCATCGGGCCGGTGCCCGGCATCGAAGGCCTCCTAGTCGCGGTCGGCTTCTCCGGTCACGGGTTCGCTCTGTCCCCGGTCATCGGCGACCTGCTGGCCCGGTTCGCGTCCGGCCGCGAAGCCGATCTGGGGTCAGGTCTTACATTCCGACATTGCGGATAGCAGCCTTCAGCGCGCGGCGCGAGCGTGGTGGGCGGCGCGGCGCTCGGCGTTGGCGCGGGCGCGCTGGCGGTCTTCGGCCTTGCGGGCGCGGATGGCCGCGATGCGCTCGGCCAGCGGGATCTCGAGCTTGTCGGCCGGCCGCTTCGCGTAGTCGAAGGCGGGCACGCGCACCCGCGGGAAGCGGGCGTTCACCGCCCGCTCGATCCCGCGCAGATCCGTCTCCTCGTCGGGCGAGACCAGCGTGAAAGCGTCGCCGACCGCCTCGGCGCGCGCGGTCCGGCCGACGCGGTGGATGTAGTCCTCGGCCATGTTCGGCACGTCGAAGTTCACCACGTGGCTGAGCTGGTCGATGTCGATGCCGCGCGCCGCGATGTCGGTGGCCACCAGCACCTGGAAGCGGCCGTCCTTGAACCCGGCGAGCGCGGCGGTGCGCTGGGCCTGGCTACGGTTGCCGTGGATGCGGTCGGCCTTCACCGCATGCCGCGTCAGATAGTCCGCCAGTCGGTTGGCGCGGTGCTTGGTTCGCGTGAAGGCGAGCACGCTTCGCATGCCGGGCTGCTTGAGCAGCTCCACGAGCAGCGCGGACTTGAGCTCCTGCGGCACCGGATACACGGTGTGGGTGACGCCCACCGCGGGCGCGGGGGGGCGCTCGACCTGGATGCTCACCGGGTCGTGCAGGATGTCCTGCGCGAGGGCCACGATCGGCGCCGGGATCGTCGCCGAGAAGAGCAGGTTCTGCCGCCGCGCCGGGAGCTGCTTCAGGATGCGCCGGATGTCGGGGAGAAAGCCCATGTCCAGCATGCGGTCGGCCTCGTCGAGGACCAGCACCTGGAGGCCGTCGAGCTTCGCGTACGGCATGCGCATGTGATCGAGCAGCCGGCCGGGGGTGGCCACCAGGATGTCGGCGCGGCGGCGGAAGGCCTGCTCCTGCGGGCCCATGGCCACGCCGCCGAAGACGGCGGCGCCGCTGATCTGAGTGTGGCGAGCGAGGTCGCGCCGGTGCTCGTCGATCTGGGCGGCCAGCTCGCGCGTGGGCGCCACGATGAGGACCCGGGTGGTGCCGCGGGGCAGGCCCATGAGCTTGTGCAGAATCGGCAGCAGGAACGCGGCGGTCTTGCCGCTGCCGGTCATGGCGCAGGCGAGCACGTCGCGGCCGGCCATGGCCGGAGGAATGGCGTCGCGCTGAATGGGCGTCGGCGCCTGGAAGCCCAGCGCGGCGACGCCGCGGAGCAGCTCGGGATGTAGCGTGAAATCGGAGAACGACATAGAACAGGTGACCTCGTGCGGGCACACTACCGGGCCCGTTGCCAGTCTTCCGCGGTGATTTTGACGCGCCCCACGATGCGGAAGAGGACGGGAAACGCGGTCTGCAGATGGCAGGTAAGTAGCTACAGCATACACGCTCACCCCGCGGCGCGCGAAGCTTTTCCGCGGGGGGTACCGATCCGGCTCACTCCGCGCGCTGGCTCATCCTCTCCGCGATCTCGGCCTCGAAGAGCGCGAGGGTCAGCGGGCAGGGCGGCTCGTTGGTGTCGATGTGCTGGCACTCGAGCTCGCTGCAGCGGACGAAGAGCTTGCCGTTACCGCCGAGCGACTGGCGGCGACGCAGAGAGATGGAGACGGTTTCCGACACGACGGGACAGTTGAACGACTTCGTGGGAGTCCGGGGCACGGGGATCCTTTTCTCTCGGCCGTTGCGACCGAGGGCACCAGTATACGTCAACCGACGGGGTCAGGTCTTACAATCCGACCCCGCGCTACTTCTCCACGGTGGCGCGCTCGACCGCCAGCAGCTTCTCGAGCTCGATCACGCGCAGCATATCGTGCTCGAGAGGACCCCAGTCGCGCGTCGGCTTGCCCGCGCCGAAGCCGTCGACCAGGTCCGCGTAGGTGCGCTTCCACGCCTCGTAGGCGGCGAGGAGCGGCGTGCCCGGATCCGCCACGATCTTGTAACCGAGGCCGCCCAGGTCGGCGAGCGTCATGCCGAGGCCCGCGAGGCCCCCGCGGCCCGAGAGGTACATGAGCGGTCCCCCGAGCCGCTCCGCGATCTTCCGCAGCTGCTCGGGCTTGTGAGCCATGGAGAGCAGCAGCACGTCGGCCCCCGCCCTCCGGTAGAGCTCGCCGCGACGGAGGGCGTCGTCCATGGTGCTGGCCCGCATGCCGTTGGTGCGCGCGATGATGAGAAAGTCCGGGCGGCGGCGCGCCGCCACCGCCGCCTGCACCTTGGCCGCCATCAGCTCGGCGGGGATCATGTGCTCGAGCCCGACGTGATGGTGCGCCCGCTTGGGCACGAGCTGGTCCTCGATCTCGATGGCCGCGAAGCCGGCCGCCTCGCTCATGCCGATCGTGCGGTGCATGTGCATCGGGTCCCCGTAGCCGCAGGCGCCGTCCAGGATGAGGGGCAGCGAGGAGACGGCGCCGATCTCGATCGCGGCCTGGCACATCTCGGTCAGGTTCAGGTTGGCCTCGAGCGCCACCTTCTGGTAGCCCGTCGACCCGCCGCCGAGATAGCCGGCCGGGAAGCCCGCCGCCTCGACCATCCGGGCCATCAGCGGATTCAGGACCAGCGGCGCGGTGACCGGCAGCGCCCCCTGCATGAGCGCGCGGATCGACGGGCTCATCGTGGTGCCCTCACACCGCCGGTCATACGGCAACCGCAAGGCGCCGGTCATACCGCAACCGCAAGGCGCCGGTCATACCGCAACCGCAAGGCGTCGGTCATACCGCAACCGCAAGGCGTCGGTCATACCGCAACCGCAAGGCGTCGGTCATACCGCAAGGAAGCCGCCGTCGACGACGACCTCGGTCCCCGTGATATAGGAGGCTTCGTCCGAGGCGAGGAAGAGGACGGCGTAGGCGACCTCTTCCACGCGGCCCTCGCGCCGCATCGGCACCGTCTCGAGGAAGGGCTTGCGCCACGCCGGATCCGCCGAGGTCTTCGAGGTGCGCATGGGCGGCATGAAGCCCGGATGCACCGAGTTCACCCGGATCCCGTCACGGGCGAACTGGACGGCGGCGGACTTGCTCATGATGCGCACCGCGCCCTTGGAGGCGTTGTAGGCCATGTGGAGCCGGTCCTGGCCGACGAAGCCGGAGATCGACGAGATGTTGACGATGGCCCCGCCGCCCGCCTGCCGCATCGCGGGAACCGCGTGCTTCATGCCCAGGAAGACCCCCTTGGCGTTGATGCTCATGATGCTGTCCCACGACGCGGTGCTGAGCGTGTCCGGGTCCTGCGAGCCGCTGACCCCCGCGTTGTTCACCAGGATGTCGAGCCGCCCGTAGGCGCCCGTCGTGGAGCGGATGGCCTCCTGCCACTCGGTCTCGCTGGTGACGTCGAGCCTGGTGAAGCGCGCCTTGCCCCCGTCGGCGCCGATCTTGGCGGCCACCTGCCGGCCGGCCGCCTCGTCGACGTCGGCGACGACCACCGTCGCCCCCTCGCGGGCGAAGATCATCGCCTCGCTCTCGCCCATCCCGTGCGCCCCACCCGTGATGATCGCGACCTTTCCGCTGAGTCTCATGGTTCTCCTCCTTGGTGACGGATCGGACCGAGTATCCCTCACACCCCCGGGTATGCGCGCTGCACCCGCGGATCGCCCAGCAGCACCTCGTACGACCCGGCCAGCGCCACCGGTCCGGTCTCCAGGACGTAGCCGCGGTCGCACAGCTCGAGGGCCTCGACCACCCGCTGCTCGACCAGCAGAATCGTCAGGCGCCGCTCCCGGCGGATGCCGTCGATGGTCTCGAAGATCTGCTCCACGATGCGGGGGCGAGCTCCTGCGAGGGCTCGTCGAGCAGCAGCAGGTCGGGCGCCGCCATGAGGCCGCGACCCAGCGCCAGCATCTGCTCGCCGCTCGAGAGCGACCCCGCCATCTGCCGCCGCCGCTCCCGGAGCACCGGGAAGAGGGCGAGCACGGCCTTCAGCGCGGGGCCGCGCTGCCCGCGCGCCGCCGTCCGCTAGGAGCCCAGCTCCAGATTCTCCAGGACCGAGAGCGAGGCAAAGACGCGCCGCCCCTCCGGCACGTGCGCGATGCCGAGGGCGGCCCGAGATGGCCTCGAGCAGCGTCGACTTGCCGGCCCCGTTGGGTCCGACGATGGTGACGAACTCGCCCTCCGCGACCTCGAGCGATCCTCCGGCGTTGGAGTGCGTGAGAGTCCCGGATCGAGCGGCGCCTACTATAGCACGCGGAAACCAAGGCCGGTGCCGCCCCACGACGCATCTCTGCTAGACTGCCGCCCCAGCTTGTCTTACACCGTTTCGATCGGGTTGGCGGCCCTGCTCGCCGGATGTGCGTCGGTCTCGCCGGCCGCGCCTGCGCGAGGACCCTCCGCGACCGCCTGTGAGAAAAGCGCCTTCATGACGGGACAGGCCCCTGACCCGACCGATCCTCGGGTGGTGGCCGAGAGCTTGAGCTGGGGGGTACTCGCGCCGGAGTCCTGCCCGGATGCGGCGGGAAGACTGCACCGATAGCTCGGCCGGTGGCCCGGGGTTATACTCCTGCGCCGTGAGGACGCGACCATGCGCGCGGTGATCTGTCGGGCCTGGGGAGCCGTCGAGGATCTGAAGGTCGAGGAGATCGAGGCGCCTGCTCCCGCCGCGGACGAGGTGCTGATCGACGTGCGGGCCACCTCGGTGAACTACGCCGACTCCCTCATGGTGGCGGGCAAGTACCAGACGCGCCCGCCCTTCCCGTTCAGCCCGGGGCTCGAGACCGCCGGCGTGGTAGCGCGCTGCGGCGCCGGCGTGACGCGCTTTCAGCCGGGCGATCGCGTGATGGCCACGCTCGGCTGGGGCGGGCTCGCCGAGCAGGCGGTGGCGAAGGAGAGCGAGACCTTCGCGATCCCGGACGGCATGGCCTTCGAGGAGGCGGGCGCCTTTCCCATCGCCTACATCTCGAGCGACGTGGCGATCCGCTGGCAGGGGCGCCTCGAGGCGGGCGAGACGCTCCTGGTGCTGGGCGCGGCGGGCGGGGTGGGGCTCACCGCGGTCGAGATCGGCAAGGCGATGGGGGCGCGCGTCATCGCGGGCGCGAGCACCGTCGAGAAGCTCGCGGTGGCGAAAGAGCACGGGGCCGACGCCCTCGTGAACTACGCCAGCGAGAACCTCACCGAGCGCGTCATGGCGCTCACCGGCGACAAGGGCGCCGACGTCTGCTTCGATCCGGTCGGCGGCGAGCTCGCCGACGCCGCGCTCTCCGCGCTCGGCTGGGGCGGCCGCATGCTCCTGATCGGCTTCGTGGGCGGCGTGCAGCAGATTCCCGCGAACCGCCTGCTCGTGAAGAATCGCTCCGCGCTCGGCTGCTCGCTGCGCTACTACCGCAACTATGCACCGGACAAGCTGCGGCGCTCCGTCGAGGCACTGCTGGCGTGGTACGCGCAGGGCCAGCTCAAGCCGTACGTCAGCCACCGGCTCCCGCTCGAGCAGAGCGTGGAGGCGATCAAGCTCTTGACCGACCGGAAGGCGGCCGGGAAGGTCGTGGTCGTGCCCCCGGCCGGATGGAAGGGCTGAGCCGTGGAGATCCGCGTCGAGGAGCACGGCCGGCACATCGTCGTCGTCACCATCGACAACCAGCCGCGGCTGAACGCGATGACGCGGGCGATGATGGCCGACCTGGCCCGGCTCTGGGACGAGCTCGAGCGGGGGGAGTGCCGCTCGATCGTCCTCACCGGCGCCGGCCCGCGCGCCTTCTGCGCGGGCGCCGACATCAGCGGCGACCTGAGCGCCTCCGAGGAGACGGCCCGCGTCGTCAGCCACGCCCTGCTCAAGTACGACGCGTACACGAAGCCGATCGTGGCCGCGGTCAACGGCGACTGCGTGGGTGGGGGCGTGGAGCTGCTGCTCGCCACCGACATCCGGGCCGCCGCGTCGCACGCCCGCTTCGGGCTGCCCGAGGTGAAGTGGTCCATCTACCCGTTCGGCGGCGCCACCGTGAAGCTCACCCAGCAGATCGGCTACGTGCACGCCATGGATCTGCTGCTCACCGGTCGGCTGATCGACGGAGTCGAAGCCGCCCGCGTCGGATTGATCAATAGGATCGTCCCGGGCGAGGGGCTCATGGCGTGGGCGCTCGAGACCGCGGAGCTGATCGCGGCCAATAGCCCCTCCGCGGTGCAGGCGGTGAAGCGGCAGATCAGCTCCACCATCGCGGATCACGCGCGCTCGCGCGAGGCGATGGAGCAGGAGCTGGGCGACCGCGTGCGGGCCAGCGCGCATTTCAAGGAGGGCGTGGCCGCGTTCCTCGAGAAGCGCCGGCCGCGCTACGAGTGAGGCGACCGCGATGACCACCCGCGTTTCCGTCAACCTGCGCGTGCCCGGCACCGCCCCCATGCCCGAGCTGATGCAGCTCATCCGGTCCATAGAGGCGGCGGGCTTCGACGGCGCCGGCATCCTGGACAGCCAGCTCATCTCGCGCGACACCTTCGTCACGCTCGGCCAGGCGGCGACCCACACCTCGCGCCTCGGCCTGTTCCCGGCGGTCACCAATCCGTTCACCCGTCACCCATCCGTGCTGGCCTCGGCCATCCGGACCGTCGAGGAGCTGGCCCCGGGGCGCGTGAGGTTCGTGATCGGCACTGGCTACACCTCCGCCTCCACCATCGGTCGGAAGGCGGCCACGCTCGGCGAGATGCGCGAGTGCATCCGCACCGTGAAGACGCTGCTCGCCGGCGAGAGCGCGCGCTTCGGGGAGACCGCCGGGCGCCTCGGCTACGCGGGTGGCCGGCGCATCCCGGTGCTGATGGCCGCCTCCGGGCCCAAGGCCATCGAGCTGGCGGGCGAGATTGCCGACGGCGCGCTGCTGCTGGTGGGCGCCAACCGCGGCATCGTGGCTCGCGCGCTCGAGCTGCTGGAGCGGGGCGCGAAGCGCGCAGGTCGCAAAGTCGAGGACCTCGAGGTCATCTGGGCGGTGCGCACCGCCGCGCTGCCCACCACCGCGGAAGCGCTGCGCCAGGCCCGGCCGACCGCGGTGCACTGGGGCATCCTGCGCTGGGGCGGCTACTGGCTCGAGCCGGCCGGTCTGCGGCTCCCGCCGCTCGAAGTCCCGGACGCGGTGTGGAAGATCTACCCGGATCTCTCCCATGCCCACGACTGGGAGGCGGCCATCGCGGCCACCTCCTTCGTTCCCGACGACGTCGTCGCGCAGCTCTGCGAGGCGATGGGGCTCATCGGGACGCCGGCCGACTGCGCGGGGCGCATCGGGGCGCTGACCAAGCTCGGCGTGCGGAGCCTCTACCTGATGCCGCTCGAGACCTTCACGCCGCCCGAGCGCGAGATCGCCGCGTTCCGCGACACCGTCTTCCCCCGCCTCACCGCCGCCGGCCTGCGGTAGGGGCCTGCGGTAGGGGTCAGGTCTTGAATTACGACATTTCCTGACGATGCGAGCTGTCCCGCCCGCCGCGAAAATGTCGTAATTCAAGACCTGACCCCAGCGTCGCGGCGAGGTGCTCGGCTAGGCGGAACTTCTGGACCTTGCCGGTGCTGGTGAGCGGGAGATCCTCACGCCGCATCACGTGGATCTCCTGCGGCACCTTGTAAGCGGCGAGCGCGTCCCGGCAGAGCGCGCGCAGAGCCGCGGGCTCGACGGCGTGGCCCGCCTTCAGCACCACCACCGCGATCAGGATCTCCTCTCTTCGCGGGTCGGGTATCCCGACCACGTAGGCCTGCTCGACCGCGGGATGGCCCAGCAGCACTTCCTCCACCTCGAGTGGCGCCACGTTGATCCCGCCCGTCTTGATCATCTCCTTGATGCGGCCGCGGAAGCGCAGGCGCCCGTCGTCGCCGACGAAGCCGAGGTCGCCGGTGAGCAGGAAGCCTTCGGCGTCGAAGGACGCCGCGTTCCGCTCCGCGTCGCGGTAGTAGCCGGGCGTCAGGCGCCCGCGCACGAGGATCTCACCGACCTCGCCCGGCGGCAGCGGTCGCCGCGTCTCCCTATCGACCACGCGGATTTCCATGCCGGGCAGCGGGTAGCCCACCGTGACGCGCCGCACCTCGGCCGGATCGCCCGCGTCGGTGACCGAGCAGTTGCCGTAGCACTCGGTGAGCCCGTAGACGTTGCAGATCTCGTGCGCGCCCAGGTCCATCACCATCTGCATCGCGGCCGGCGACCCGATGGCCGCCCCCGTGCGCAGTGAGGAGAGATCGCGTCGGCCCCGATCCGGGTGCTCGATCAGGGCCTGGGCGATATTGGGCGTGCCGTAGTAGACGGTGCAGCGCTCCCGCTCGATCAGGGCCAGCGCACCGCCGGGCTCCAGCTGCTCCTGCAGCACGATGGTGCCGCCGTGGGTCATCACGGCCAGCAGCGCGTTGGCGCCGCCGAAGCTCCAGAAGAGCGAGATGCCCATCCACATCCGGTCGACCGGGGTCAGGTGCTGCCGCTCGCCGATGCTCCACATGTTCTCGACGAGCCCGCCGTGGCAGAGCTGCACGCCCTTGGGCGTGGACGTGGTGCCGGACGTATAGAGGATATAGGCCACGTCTTCCGGTGAGACGGCCCGCTGGGCCGCGTCGATCTCGGCGTCGGGCACGCTCGCGCCCAGGTCCCACAGCGTGTCGAAGGCGGTGAGGGTCGACCGCGGCTCACCCTGTACCAGGACCCGGCGCAGGTATGGCAGGCGGCTCCCACCCGGCCCGCCCAGCCCGCCGAGGGCCGCCAGGTAGTCCTGTGCGCCGAAGCGCGGAATGGTCAGCAGGGTCCCCGCCGCGCAGTGGTTCAGCACGTACGCGAGCTCCCGCGGTCGCGACCAGGTGCTGATCGGCACCAGGGTGGCTCCCAGCAGGGCCACCGCGAAGTCGATGAGCAGCCACTCCGGCCGATTGTCCATCAGCAGCGCGACCATGTCGCCGCGCCGCACGCCCAACCGCAGCAGTCCCTTGGCGAGCTGCCGCGCCCGGGCCCGGGTCTCGCCGTACGAGAGCCGCTCTGAGCCGGTACTCCCGACGATGAACTCGTGACCGGGCAGACGCGCCGCCATCTCATCCAGCAGGTCGGGCAGCGTGCGACTACGTGGCGGCTCCATGTGGGCTGGCGCTGACCCCAGGCTAGCGTGCGTAGTGGTCACGGGCGAGGGGGGGCTTGATGGTGTCGCCGGTGAAGAGGACGGTGAGGACGACCTCGACCGAGTGGTTGATGGCCAGGCCCTGGCAGCCGATGGCCGCACGCGTGGGCTTGCCCCGGTCGCCGTACAGCTCGACGAGCAGGTCGGTGGCGCCGTTGATCACACGAGGCTGCTGGCCGAAGCCGGGGGCCGAGTTCACGAATCCGATGAGCTGGACGGCTTGCTCCACGCGATCCAGATCACCGAGGGCGTACTTGATGGCGGCCAGGCTCGACAGCGCGGCGTAGCGGGCGGCTTCGTAGCCTTGCTCGATCGAGAGATCGGCCCCGACGACCCCGGTGAGATAGGGCTTGCCGTCCCTGACCGGCGTGGTGCCGGAGAGATACAACACATTGTTGATCGCGAGATGGGAGATGAAGCGGGCGCCGGCGGGATTGGCCCGATAGTGCTGATTCAGATCGAAGAGCGACAATCCGAGCGCGTCGAGCTTGGTCTCGATTCGCATGGCGTTTCCTCTTATCACGGTTATCCACACTTATTCACAAAACTTTCTTTGTCATCGTCTTGACACATCCCCGGGGTTTTCACTAGGCTCCTCGGTGGTTATGCCGGCGAGTCGAAAGCCTCTCGCGAAGATTGAAGGACGAAGGTCGCTGCGGCTCAGCGGGCTGACCATCGCGTGGCGCGGTACGCCGGACCTGGACGATTGGGTGGCGTTCATCGTGAACAAGACGAAATCGAAGAAGCTGATTCTCGCCGATCAGGTGTCGGAGCGGAAAGTGAAGGCCTTGCTGGTGCGGGTGTCCAGCCTCTCGAGGCGAGGGGTGGAGAAGCTGGCGAAGGGCTGAGGTCCCGCCTGGCTTCCGCCCGGGCTGCGGAGCCTCGGCTACCCGAGGGTGCTCTATCCACAAGTGTGGATAGACCTGTGCATAGCTTTATCAGTATCCCTGTAAGTACCTGCCCATAAAGGCGCTTCTGGTTTCAGCCGATCAAGCCCGAGCCAGCCCCCGCAGCCGTTCCAGGAGCCTTACCAGGCCCAGGGTGTCGAGATCGCAGTAGCCCATGAGGTCCCGGCGGAGCCGCTCTTTCTCCCCCGGCGCCATCTCCTCGCCGCGAAAGAGCAACCGCTCCAGCTCCATGCTGGCCATCGCGCCCTCGCTGATCGCGAGGCCGTCGTAGCCGAGCTCCGGCACGAGCGCCGGCAGCACGCTCTTCAGCGAGAAGCTGCCGCCGAAATTCGGGTGATAGACGTGATTGCGCACGATGGGGAGCAGATCCACGAGCCGCTCCGCGATCTGCATGAGCCGCGGCGCGAGAGCCGGCGCGCCTTCCGCCAGCCTCAGGATGCACTCCCGCTCGAACGTGGCGTGGTACGCGGCGATGGTGCGCGCGGGCCCGCACGCCGCCAGGAGACGCTCGGCCAGCTCCGGGCGCGGGTCCCCGGGCCCGTCGGCCAGCCAGGCGTGCTGCGTCATCCGGCCGGCTGCATCCTCGACGTGGCAGCTCCACTGCACGGGCACCGCGTCATAGGGGTGGCAGCCGTTCCAGACCGGGATCGCCAGGCCCACCGTCTCGAAGTCGAGGTACGCCATTGGCGGCACACACGCCGACAAGGCCCGCGCGAGCGTGGGCTCGACGACGATGCGCCCGGCCTGGACCGCCCGCCGCTGCCGGTCGGCGGTGGCGGCCAGGGCGGTGTCCTCGGGCAGATCGAAGATGGTCTCGTAGCCCTGCTCGTCGAGCGCGGCGAGCGCGCGCCGCTGCATCCGGTGGAGCGTGCTCACATGATGCGGAGGCAGCGCCGGCCAGCAGCGCTCCGTGAAGGGGCACTCGTAAGGCTTTCGGCAGTGTTCGCCGATCGCGACGCTCGGGCGCGGCCCTCCCAGCATCATCACCATGGTCGCCATCTCGCCCGGGATCGCGGCCAGCCGCGCCTCCGCCCGGGCCGTCACGTCGGCCCGGACGAAGAGGTCGCTCAGGTCCGGGTACGCGCACGCCCGGTTCAGGTGCATGATCTCCACGCGCGTCACCGGGAGGCCGGCCCGTCGCGCGACGTGCGCCTGGATCGCGACGTCCGCGAGATGCTCGTCTTTCACCTTGGTGGTGGACTTCACCTCGGTGAGGGAGAAGCCCTCGGGCCGGCGCTCCAGGATATCCACGGAGACGTACACCGAGTCCGCGCGGAAGGCCGCCTCGAAGACGGCGGGGGCGCCCTGATCCAGCGCCCGGCGGGTGGCGGCCAGGCGCTCCTCGTAGGCGTCGTGGGGCAGATCGATCAGCACACCGCCGGGCACGCGCGCCCGGGCGAGCGCGCCGACCCGGTGTCCCCGATCGAAGACCGCCTGGAGATGCCGATCGATCAGGAGCTCGGGCGCGGTCGGCTCGTGCACCTGCCACCACAGCCGCTTGTGGCACTGCAGTCCCGCCATCGCGCGGGACTTGGACAGGAGCGCCGACGGCACCTAGAGGGGAATCGCGAGGAGCGTGTCCACGCGGCTGCTGTCGCACACCACGAGCCGCTCGCGGAAACGGAGCGCGCCCCCCTCGTCCACCATGGTGTCGACGTAGCGGCCGGTGGCGAAGAGATCCATGGTGCCGTCGCGCATGACGCGCACCACCAGGAAGGGGGTCTCGGCGTGCACCGCCCCGTTCGCCCCGCTGCGGATGGCCGGCAGTCCCACCAGATGGCGGTAGGCTTGCCGCTCGAAGATGTTCGCCTCGCGCAGGGCCACCACGCGGTCCTTCAGCATGCCCCGCGAATCGGCGTAGACCAGGCCCGCTTCGAGCCCCCGGCGGTAGTTGTCGGCCGAGGTGATCTTGTAGAGGCACGGGTCGGTGAAGAACTCCGGCCACTGCTCGAGGCGGTCGTCGTCGATGGCGCGCGCGTACTCGGCGTTGAGCTGCGAGACGCGCTCCGCCAGCACGTCACTCCCCCATGTAGCGCCGGTACGCCTTCCAGAAGCCGCGCACCGACGCCTCGGTGGCGCGCGTGTCCTGCGATTCGGCGCCCTCGCCGCCCATGTTGACCACCGAGAGCTGCTCGCTCGCGGCGGCGACGCCCCGCTGCACGAAGCCGCCCACGCAGCCGTCCTCCATCGAGACATAACCCGCGGGGCCGACCAGGTTCGACTGCTTGAGCCGGCGCCGCCGCATCTCGGGGGTGTCGTCGGCGAACCCGATATAGGTCCAGGAGAGCTCCATCGCGTCCGGGCCCTTCGGCAGCACCTGCCGGACGGCCAGGCAGTTGTGGATCTGCTGGAGCACGAAGCCCGGGAACACGGTGAGGATCTGGAGCTGGATGGAGTCGCCGAACTCGTCCACCGCGTCGAGCAGGCTCGGATCGGCGAGCCGGTACCGCTCCTTCTCCGAGCGGATGCCCTGCTCGCGGTAGGCGGTGGACTGGGCGTCGTCGGCCCGGGCGATGGTGGTGCTCGTGTGGTGGCCGCCGTCTGGGCTGACCAGCACGCCGCCACCCTGGGTGAGCCGCGTGATCCGGAAGGTGCCGAAGAAGGTGTGGAGCAGGCTCGCGTGATAGGTGTCCTTCACGTTCTCGACGTAGAGCTTCCAGTTATTGGGCAGGGCCTGCACGAAGCGGCCCATCACCCGCACCGGCTTGTGCAGGACGCGCCGGACGCGCCCGAGCACCTCCGTGCCCAGGTATTCCTCGAGGGGCGGCGCCTCGGCCGACAGGCTGGCGAAGACGAGGCCGCAGAGCGTCGCGGTGCGGAACTTCCGCGGGCCGTGGTCCGCCTTGCAGAAGGAGTCGGGCATGCCGCCCCGGCCGTTGGAGCCCTTCTCGAAGGCGATGCCGACGAGACTGCCCTGGAGGTCGTAGGTCCAGGCATGGTAGACGCACTGGAAGTGGCTGCCGGTGGACCCGCCGTCGTCCAGCGCGATCAGAGCCCCGCGGTGGGCGCAGCGGTTCTCGAAGGCATGGATCTCGCCCGCCGCCCCCCGCACCACGATGATCGGCATCTCGCCCACGAAGGTCGTGCGGTAGTCGCCCGGCTTCTCCACGTCCGACTCGAGACAGACGTAGCTCCAGGTCGGGCCCTCGAAGATGCGGCGCAGCTCGGCGCGGTAGTTCGGCTCGTCCTGGTAGACCCAGTACGGCACGCGCGCCAATGACGCGCCCGGCCATTCGTGGCGCGAGTCGGAGGCAGCCATGTGTCGCGGAGAGTAACACAGCAGCCGGGGCCCTCACCCTGCCTCTCCCCTCCCGAGGAGACGGGCGGGTGGCGTCGGGGTCGCCCTGCCGGGCGGCCGTAGTGGGACCCCCGACTCCGGGACGCCGCTCGAAGAGCGGCGATTCCGGGGAGTGGGTGACGGAGGCCGAGCCGGCAGGGCGACCCCGACGACAGGACCTGCCCGCCGCGCGCGAAGGTGGAGAGGGTAAGGGTGAGGGGCTAGGCGAACGCCGGCATCACTTCGCGGGCGAAGAGCTCCATCGAGCGCACCACGCGGGCGGGCTCGAGGTCGCCGAACCAGAAGCTGCAGTTGAAGTGGGTGATGCCGACGTCGCGGCGCAGGCGCTGGATCTGGCGGATGCAGGTCTCGGGTGTACCGATGACCAGGTAGCGGTCGAGCAGATCGTCGACGTCGGGCTCCTTGGGCGCGGGGACCGGGATCGCGTGCCCGTTCTCGACCCGCTCGTAGTGGTTGCGGAGGCTCAGCGTCACCCGCATGTTCCAGCGGGCCTCCTCGGCGGCGGCCCGGGCGTCGGCGTCGCTCGTCGTCACGTAGACGGCGCGCTGCACGCCCACCTTGAGCGGCGGCTCGGGCTTGACCTCGGCGACCACGCGGTCGAAGAGCCGGCGGAACTCGGCCATCCGCTCGACGGGCACGCCGAAGCCGCCGGTGAGCACGTTGAACCCGCGGCGCACCGCCCCCTCCACCGAATCGGGGCTTTGCGCGGTGATCCAGATGGGCGGGCGCGGCCCCTCGAGCTGCGGGAAGATCGTGGTCTCCGGGATCTTGAACAGCTTGCCCTCGTAGCTGAACGGGCCGCCCGCGAGCGCCTTGAGGATGATGTCCACCGACTCCTCCCACCGGGCGCGCCCGCTCTCGAGCTCGAGCCCGAAGCGCTCGAACTCGTAGTGCTGGTAGCCGCGGCCGAGCCCGATGTCGAGCCGGCCGCCGCTCAGGAGCGCGAGGGTCGCGATCTCCTCGGCGACGACGAGCGGGTGGTGCAGCGGGACCACGATGACCGCGGTGCCCACCCGCAGGCGGCTGGTGCGGGCCGCGATGTAGGTGGCGAGCTGCACCGGGCGCGAGAGATACCCGTAGGTCGAGAAGTGGTGCTCGGCCAGCCAGATATTGTTGAAGCCGAGGGTCTCCGCGGTCTGGGCCATGTCGACCGCGCGCGTGTACATCTCCCGCGAGGAGCGGGCGGAGGGTGACTGCATCAGCAGAAAGGTTCCGAAGTTCATGGCCGGGTCCTTTGTCGCGAGGTCACGGCAGCGCGAGGAACTCCCGGGCGTTGTCGGAGGTCAATCGCCGTCGGGTGGCCGCGTCGAGACCGAGCGGATCGAGGGCGGCGACCGGATCGTCCACGCCCATCTTGAAGGGGTAGTCGCTCCCCAGCACGATGCGCTCGGGTCCGAAGGTGTCGAGCGCGAACGCGAGGACCTTCGGCGAGAGCGTCAGCGAGTCCACCCAGACCCGGCGCGCGTAGGTGCTCGGCGGCTGCGCGATCGCCGCGTGCGCGTCGGCGATCGCCTTCCAGCCCTGGTCCAGCCGCGGGAGGATGTAGGCGAAGGCGCCTCCGCCGTGGGCGAAGCACCAGCGGATCGTCGGCCACCGGTCGAGCATTCGCCCGAAGATCACGCGCGTCATGGCGAGCGCGGTCTCGAGCGGGAAGCCGGCCACCTGGGTGAGATTGTCCTTCCGGAAGCGCGGATCGCCCAGGATCGGCGCCTGCGGGTGGACGAAGATGGCGATGCCGAGCGCCGCGGCGGCGTCCCACACCGGGCCCAGGCTTGGGTCGTCGAGGTCGGCCCCGGCGACATTGGCCCCGATCTCGACCGCCGGGAAGCGGAGCACCGCGGCGACCCGCTCCAGCTCCTTCACCGCCAGGTCGGGGGCCTGGAGCGGCAGCCCGCCCGCGCCGAGGAAGCGCGCGGGGCTCCGGCTGACGAGCTCGGCGATGGCGTCGTTCTGCATCCGGCACCACTCGGCCGCAGCCGGGCCGGGCGCCCAGTAGCAGAAGGTGGGCGGAGCGGGTGAGAGGAGCTGGCGCTCCACCCCCGTCCGGTCCATGTCCTCGAGGCGCCGCGCCGGGTCGAAGGCGTGCGGGGTGAGCGACCGGTTCAGCGTTGTCCCCAGGAAGAGCCGGCAGCCGGTGGCCGGATCGCCCTCCAGGCGGGGCCAGCGGTCGCCGCCGTAGCGGGCCGCGAAGTCGGGCCAGCCGCTCGGGAAGATGTGGGTGTGGACGTCGATGGTCACCCGGAGAGGATACCTCAGCTCGACGTGCCTTGACTCCGGGGCTCCATAGGGGCAGCATGCCACGAGGCCAACGAGGACCTGCCCCAAGGGGGATCGACGATGAGTACCCAGATGACCGAGCCGCGGCTAGAGCTGGAGCAGCACCTCCACATGTACCGCCAGATGGCCAAGATCCGCGCCTTCGAGGAGCAGGTGAACGAGCTCTACAAGGGCGCGAAGATGCCGGGCCTGGCCCATCTCTACGTGGGCGAGGAGGCCGTCGCGGTCGGCGTCTGCGAGGCCCTCAAGCGCGACGACTTCATCACCAGCACGCATCGCGGCCACGGCCACTGCCTGGCCAAGGGCGCCTCGGTGAGCCGGATGTTCGCCGAGCTGCTCGGCAAGGAGGCGGGCTACTGCCGCGGCAAGGGCGGCTCGATGCACATCGCCGATCCCGAGACGGGCAACCTCGGGGCCAACGCCATCGTGGGGGGCTCGGCGGGCATCGCCACCGGCGCCGCGCTGTCGGCCAAGATGCGCGGGAGCGGGCAGGTCGCGGTGTGCTTCTTCGGCGACGGTGCGCTGGGCCAAGGGCTGCTCTACGAGGCCATGAACATGGCCTCGCTCTGGAAGCTGCCCGTCATTTACGTCTGCGAGAACAACCTCTACGGCGAGTACACCCCGGGCAGCGAGACGGTCGCGGGCGAGATCCTCTCACGCCCGCGCGCGATGGGCGTCCACGCCGAGAGCGTCGACGGCCAGGACGTGCAGGCGGTCAACGCCACGATGAAGCGGTTGGTGGAGCGCGCCCGCCGCGGGGAGGGCCCGGCCTTCCTCGAGTGCAAGACCTATCGCTACTACGGCCACCACGTCGGCGACGTGAACCGCGAGTATCGCACGCGCGACGAGGAGCGGGACTGGATGACCAACCGCGACCCGCTCCAGACCCTGTCCGGCCGGCTCATGCAGCAGCGGCTCGCCGAGCAGTCGGTCTTCGACCGCATCCAGGCGGACGTCAAGACCGAGATCGCGACCGGCGTGGAGTACGCGCTGGCCGCCCCCTTCCCGGCCCCGGGACAGGTCGACGAGGACGTCTACGCCTGACCAGCTACACGTACGGGGTCAGGTCTTGAAAAACGACATTTCCGAACGAAATGTTGCAATTCAAGACCTGACCCCAGGCTAGATCGCGCCTTCCGCGGCGAGTCCACGGATCTGGGCGTCGGTGTAGCCGAGCTCGGCCAGGATCTCGTTCCGGTGCTGACCGAGCAGGGGCGATGGGCCGATCGTGGTCGGTGAGGCGGAGAGCTTCACCGGGTTCCCGACTGTGACGTATCGCCCGCGCGCCGGGTGCTCGACCTCGACGATCATCTCGCGGGCGAGCAGATGCGGATCGGTCAGGACCTCGCCGGTGTCGAGACACGCGCCGCAGGGCACGCCGGCGTCGGCCAGAATCTTCATCGCGTCGTGCTTCGACCGCTTCGACGTCCAGTCGTCTACGAGCGTGTCTACCTCGGTCTTGTGGTGCCAGCGGGCCTCCTGGGTCTCGTAGCGCGCGTCGCCGATCAGATCGTCGCGCCCGATGGCGCGCAGCAGCGGGTGCCACATCTGCTGCTGGACGAAGATGAAGACGTAGTCGTTGGGGCCGCCGGGGCGGCAGCGATACGTGGTCCCGGGCACTCCGGCGCCGAGCTGGTTGCCGGTCCGCTCCATGGCATGGCCGAAGCGCTGGTGGTCCCGCAGGCTGACCCGGATGAGGTTGACCACCGCGTCCTGCATGGACACCTCGACCTGCTGGCCCTCTCCAGTCGCGTGGCGCTGCATGAGCGCGGCGAGGATGCCGATCACGCAGTGCATGCCGGTGCCGGAGTCGCCGATCGACGGCCAGGTGAAGGTCGGCGGCCCGTCCGGGAAGCCGGTGACGCTCATGGCCCCGCCCATCGCCTGCGCGATCGGCTCGTAGCTCTTGTAGTCGCGATACGGCCCGTACGAGCCGAAGCCCTTGATGGACGCGTAGACGAGGCGCGGGTTGATCTCACGAGCCGCGGCATATCCGAAGCCGAGGCGGTCGATGACCCCCGGCCCGAAGTTCTCCAGCAGCACGTCGGCCGTCTTCAGCAGGGTGCGGAAGACCTCCTGGCCACGCGGGTGCTTCAGGTTGAGGGTGAGGCTCCGCTTGTTCGCGTTGAAGCTCAGGAAGAAGAGGGCGTCCGCGTCCGGCCGATCCCGCTGGGAGTACCGGGCCACGTCGCCCTTGCCCGGCTCCTCGACCTTGATCACGTCCGCGCCCAGCCAGGCCAGCATCTGGCCGCAGGAGGGCCCCGCCTGATTGTTCGTGAGATCCACGACCCGGATACCGGTCAGTGCCTTATCCATAGGCCGCCATCCTTACCACAGCCGCCCGGCGCGGGTCGAGGCTGGCCCTTGACTCCGTCGGCCCGTCCGGAGCAATCTCCCGGCATGGCGACGACAACAGCCGGCGCGGTGATCTTCCGCCAGGTTGGGCCCTGCCTGGCGGCCGAGGTTCAGGGCATCGACCTGACCAAACCCCTGTCGCCAGAAGAAGTCGCCGCCGTCCACGCCGGCATGGACGAATTCGCGGTGCTCGTGTTCCACGACCAGCCGCTCACCGACGAGCAGCAGCTCGCCTTCACCCGCAGCCTGGGGGAGATCGAGCATGCGATCGGCACGAGCCTGCGCGCGCCGGACGAGTACCGCCTGCCGACCACGTTCGCCGACGTGTCCAATCTGGACAAGAACAACCAGATCTATGCGCGCGAGGACCGCCGGCGGCTCTTCGCCCTCGGCAACCGGCTCTGGCACTCCGACAGCTCGTTCAAGGTCGTCCCCGCGAAGTACTCGCTCCTCCACGCCCGTATCATCCCGTCGAAAGGCGGCAATACCGAGTTCGCCGACATGCGCGCGGGCTACGACGCTCTCGACGACGAGACCCGGGCCCTGGTCTCTGACCTGGTCTGCGAGCACTCGCAGATCTTCTCCCGGCAGCAGCTCGGCTTCACCGACTTCACGGACGAGGAGCGCGAGCGCTTCGCGCCGGTGCGCCAGTGCCTGGTGCGCACCCATCCGGTGACCGGGCGCAAGTCGCTCTACCTCGCCTCGCACGCGGGAGGCATCGTGGGCTGGCCGGTGCCGGAGGCGCGGGCCTTCCTGCGCGACCTCATCGAGATCGCCACCCAGCGGCAGTTCGTCTACTCGCACCGGTGGCGGGTCGGCGATCTGGTGATGTGGGACAACCGCCAGACCATGCATCGCGCCCGGCCCTTCCCGGCGCACGAGCCGCGCGACGTGCGGCGCACCACGCTCGTGGGCGACGGGCCGACCGCGGCCCAGGTCACCCCTTAGTGAAGTTCGGCCTCTTCTTCCAGGCTCCGGAGGCGCCGGGGCAGAGCCACGCCGAGCGCTACGGCGAGATGCTCGACCTCATCGCGCTCGCCGACTCCCTCGGCTTCCACGTGGCCTGGCTGGCCGAGCTGCACTTCGGCGGCGCCTTTTCCCTACTGTCCAATCCGTTGATGGCGGTGCCGGTGATCGCCCAGCGCACCCGGCGCATCCGCATCGGCACCGCGGTGAGCCTGCTCCCGCTCCACCAACCGCTCGGCCTGGCCGAGCAGGCCGCCACCGCGGATCTGCTCTCCGGCGGGCGGCTCGAGTTCGGCGTCGGACGCGGCTCCATCCCGAGCCAGTTCCACGGCTTCGGGGTTTCGGTATCGGAGAACCGCGGCCGCTTCGACGAGGCGCTCGAGGTCATCCGGCTGGCGTGGACCAAGGAGCGGTTCAGCTACCACGGCACGTACTACCAGGTGGAAGACGTGTCGGTGGTGCCGCGCCCGGTGCAGCGGCCGCATCCACCGATTCGCGTGGCGGTGCACTCCGGGGAGAGCTTCGCCCACATCGGCGATCTGGGCCTGCCCATCTACTCGGGGACGACCACCACCCCGATGCCCCAGCTTCGCGAGTACATGGCGCTCTACCGCGATCGGCTGGCCGCGGGCGGCCACACATGGCAGCCCGACCAGATGGCGCTGATGCTGCCGGTGCACGTGGGCGACGCGGGGCCGGCCGCCCGCGACGCGATGCGGCCCGGCGTGCGCAAGTACTACCAGAACCTCGAGGCCATCTTCTCGGCGCTGCCCGACTCCTACGTCGACCACCTGCCGCGGTTGAAGATCATCCGGGACACCCTGGCCAACGTGCCCTACGAGAAGTTCTTCCGCGATCAGGCGGTCTTCGGCGATACCGCCGAGGTGATCGACCGGCTGCAGGCCGCCGTCGAGGAGTTCTCCCTCTCGCAAGTCATCTGCTGGTTCGACCAGGGCTCGATGCTGCCGCGCGCGGAGGTCGAGCGCGCGATGCGGCGCTTCGCCGAGCAGGTGATGCCGAAGCTGTAGATGGACTTCGGGATCAATCTCGCGACCTCCGCCGATTCGTGGAAGGTCGTCAAGCGGGCGGAAGATTTGGGCTACACGCGAGCCTGGTTCTACGATACCCAGCTGCTCAACGCCGACATGTTCGTGGCCATGGGCGCGGCCGCGGTGCAGACGTCGAGGATCCGCCTCGCCACCGGCGTGCTGATCCCCTCCAATCGCATCGCCCCCGTGGCGGCGGGCGCACTCGCGTCGCTCAACGCGCTGGCGCCCGGGCGCATCGACTTCGGCATCTCCACCGGCTTCACCGCGCGCCGCACCATGGGGCTCGGCCCGGTCACGCTCGACGCCATGCGCGAGTACATCCGCATCGTGCAGGGCCTGCTGGCGGGCGACACGCTCGACTGGGCCTTCGAGGACAAGCGGCGGAAGATTCGCTTCCTCAACCCGGAGATCGACGTCTTCAACATCCGGGATCCGATCCCGCTGCACATCTCGGCGCTCGGCCCGCGCGGCCGGCGCCTGACCGCCGAGCTGGGCGCGGGGTGGCTCTACGCCGCCGGCCACATGGGCGCGGCCAAGGCCGCCGTCGCCGATATGCAGCACGCATGGGACGAGGCCGGCGTGAGCCCCGCCGGGCGCGTGGCCACCGCGTTCACCGGCGGGTGCGTGCTGAAGGACGGAGAGGCCTGGGACAGCCCGCGCGCCCGGGCCCAGGCGGGGCCCCACGCGACGGTCGCGCTCCACAACGGCGTCGAGGTCGCCGATTTCGGCAACATGGGGCGCAGCGTGCCGCCGGCGCTCGCCCCACTACTCGAGCGCTATCGCGAGATCTACCGGGAGTACGAGCCGGCGGATGCGAGATACCTGTCCAACCATCGCGGGCATCTCATGTTCCTCCGGCCGGAGGAGCAGGAGGTGTGCACCGCGGATCTGATCCGCACGATGACCTTCACCGGGACGCGACCCGAGCTGCGCGAGCGGATCCGGGAGCTACGCGCCGCCGGCTACAACCACTTCGCGATCAGCATCCGCCACGGGCATCCGCAGATGGTCGAGGAGTGGGCGGACGTCTTCTCGGGCGTGTAGCAGCCTGTTGGCTACTTACCCTCAAGGGCGGCGAGGGGAGCGTAGTCGCCCGCGCCTCCGTGGCCACCCGCGAACCTGGTCGGTGAGATGCCGGCTTTCTTCACTGCCGCCACCAGCGCGGCCATCCCCGGATTGAGACGCTCCGGCAGCGGGGCGGGGCTGGGGCTCCAGATGTCGGTGACGAAGCCGATGCCCGCGTCCGGGACGTAGCCGATCAGCAGGCCCTCCGAGTGCGGGTTGGGGTCGACCAGGTAGGCGTGGACTTCGCGCTGGCCGTCGCTGAGCACGTGTTTGCCCGTGACCTCGATGATCGGGGTGCGGCTCAGGTCGCCCTGGGGCAGGTCCACGCTGCGCGTGAAGGGCGCTGCCAGTACCCGCCGGAAATGCTCGACGGTGCCCTTGCCGGTGACGATGGTCGCGCCCGCGGCCGCGTAGGCGCGCACGCCCCCCGCATGATCCATGTGGTGATGGGTGAGGACCAGGTACTTCACCGGCTTCTTGAGGTACTTCGCGCGCGCGGCGCTGATCGTCCAGTTCGACTGCCAGTCCGACACCGGCGCGTCGAAGACGATCACGTGGTCCTTCATCTCCACGATGAGGCTGTTGTGGGAGCCGCCCACCACGTGCTGGACGCCGGGGGCCAGCTCGACGAGCCGTAGCCCGGTGGAGCCGCGCGCGTCGTAGCTCGGCTGGTCGGAGTCGAGGTAGGTGCCGATGAACTGGCGCCGGATGACCCACTGGTAGGGTACGGTGCCCGTCGCAGGCGGGCGCGCCGCGGCCAGGAAGGGCGCGGGAATCGCGAGCCGGTCGGCCGCGATCGGCGCGTTGACCCTGGTCTCGGTGACCTTGGCGTCGATCACGGTGCGGCCGTTCAGCTCGTACTTCCGGGACATGGCGACGCGCACGCCGCTCACCGCCTGCCAGTCGGCCAGCACGAGATCGTAGGTGACGTCGCCCCAGATATTGTCGTAGTCGAGCGTGCGGACGCGCGCGGGCAGGCCGGTCGCCGGGTCGAACATGACGGTGAGGGTCTGGCTACCCGCGTGGTAGTTGGCCGCGGGGTAGGTGACGGAGCCGATCGTGACGCTCGCGGTGGAGGACACGCGATCGGAGTTGCGGGACATCTCGAGCGCCAGCAGCGGTGAGCCGCGGAGCAGCTCGCGCTGGGTGGCGGCCAGGCGCAGCCCCGACATCGAGTGCCCGGGCGGATTCGCCTCCTGGCTCTGCTTGGTGCGCCCGTTGCTGTCGATGCCGGCCACGTACCCGGCCTCGGCGGTGACGATCTCGCTGAAGGTGAAGGTGCGCGGCGCGGGGTACTGGTAGTTGCGCACCCAGTCGTTGCGTGTGGCGCGCCCGGCCAGGTCGGTGACCGACTCCAGTGTTGCGTCGTTGGCGAGGCGCATCTCACCGCCGGCGACCATCGACTGCTCGGGCTCCCACTGGCGCACCGTCCCCTTCTCGGAGAGCGTCTTGACCGAGGCGAGCGCGTCGGCGCCCCCCTGGGCTTGCACGGCCCGGGCCACCAGGTCCCGGCCCCCCGGCTGCATCGAGGCGCAGGCGACCACGACCATCGAGATGGCCAGCGAAACGGCGAGCGTCATTGCGGCGCGCTTCATAGGTCCTCCCTCAAGCGAAGTATGGTGGCGGCACAGTACCGGGCGCGGCTCGGTACTGTCAAGGCAGAGGGCATGCCGAGGCCGAGCTCTTGGGATAGGATATGCGCCGGAACCACCAACGCGAGGGGGCGTGAGGGCCGCCTGTGAGAACTGGCAGCGAATACCGAGAAGCCCTGCACGACGGACGCCGGGTCTGGGTCATGGGTGAGGGGCTCATCGAGGACGTGACGCTCCATCCCGCCACGCGCCCGATGGTGGAGGAGTACGTCGCCTGGTACGACCGCCACCACGACCCCGAGTGGCGGGACGTCCTCCTTATGGAGCCCGACGCCCGCGACGGGCGGGCACCGTGGGCCTTCACGCTGCCGAGGACCTCGGCGGATCTGCGGGCGATGGGCAAGAGCTACGCCGAGACCATCTTCCTGACCGCCGGCAACATGACCCACACCCCCGGCTACGGCAACCTGATCGCGCTCGGCATCCTCGACGTCGTCCAGCAGCGCAACGTCTCCGCGGAGCAGATCGCCAGCGCGACGGCCTATCGCGACCTGATCGCGCGCACCGGCCGCTTCCTGACCTTCTCTGCAGGGGCGGCCACGATCGGCTACCGGCTCCGTGAGGACGCCGACCAACGGGCGGCGCTCCGCATAGTCCGCGAGAGCCGCGCCGGGCTGGTCGTGAGCGGCAAGGTGGGGATGCACACGAGCCCGGTCTACGCCGAGGACGTGTACATCGGCGCCCACTCCGGCGTGGACCGTGACGGCCACCGGGCGACCTTCGTCGTGCCGGTGAACACCCCCGTCGTCACCGTGCTGTGCCGGAAGGTCTCGGCCCGTCACGCGAACTCCTTCCTGTCGCCGCTGAGCAGCCGCTTCGATGAGCTGGACGGGCAGATGTGGCTCGAGGAGGTCCTGGTCCCGTGGGATCGGGTGTTCCTCACCGAGCCGTCGCCCGACCCCATCGCCTCGTGGTGCTTCTGGCATCAGCTCTACGCGTGGCTGGCGAAGGCCGAGTTCACCCTGGGGCTCGCGCTGGCCTGTGCCCACGCGATGGGCCTCAAGGATCACGAGCCGACGATCGAGCACTTGATCGACCTCGTCGTCGACGTCCAGACCGTCCGGAGCTGCCAGGCCGCGGCCGAGCTGGATCCGGATTTCTCGGAAGCGGGCTACTGTGTTCCCGGCCGCGCGCATGTGGCGGCGGGCAGCATCGCCATGCAGAAGGCGCGGCAGCGCATGGCCGAGATCCTCCGGATCGTACCCGGCTCGTCGCTCGTGGTGGCGCCGTCGGACAAGGATCTGACATCACCCGAGGTCGGCGCCGGGCTCGAGGAGTCGTTCGGCGGCGGTCAGTACACCGCGCTGCAGCGCGCGGCACTGCTCCAGCTCGCCGCCGACCACGTGTGCTCCGCCCTGGACGGCCGCGAGTCCGCCTTCGAGCTGCACGCCAACGGCGGTCTCTCGGCCTGGCGCGCTCGACTGCGCCGCTCCTTCACCCGCTACAACGAGCTGGCGAACGGCGTCCTTCGCGCCGTGAATCTCGACATGCCCGCGATCGATCTGGACAGCCTGCGGGCCGCCCCGCTGCCGGTGCGCCGGCAGGTCGCGCCGCTACCCGGCCCCGCGGCCGACCCGAACCCAAGGAGTCGACCATGAGTGAGCGTGAGCTGACCTACGGCGAGGCGGTCAAGGAAGCGATCGCGGAGGAGATGCGCCGCGATCCGACCGTCTTCCTCATCGGGGAAGACGTGGCAGAGGCGGGCCACCCTTTCAAGACCCTGGTCGGCCTCGTGCAGGAGTTCGGGACCGGCCGCATCATCGACACGCCGATCTCCGAGCCCGGCTATGCGGGCATCGGCGTCGGGGCCGCGATGACCGGCATGCGGCCGATCGTGGACGTCATGTTTGGCGACTTCATCACGCTCACCATGGACCAGATGGTGAACCAGGCCGCCAAGGCGCACTACATGTCGGGCGGCAAGATCAAGGTGCCGATCGTCTTCCGCACCACGCTGGGGGCCACCCGCCGCTCGGCCGCCCAGCACTCGCAGTCGCTCCACGCCTGGGTGAGCCACGTCCCCGGCCTCAAGGTGGCGCTGCCCTCCGGCCCCTACGAGGCCAAGGGGCTCATGAAGACGGCCATCCGCGACGACAGCCCGGTGGTCATCTTCGAGGACAAGATGATGTACCGGGTCAAGGGCCCGGTGCCGGAGGGCGACTACACCATTCCCTTCGGGGTGGCGGAAGTGAAGCGCGCCGGGAAGGACATCACCATCGTGGCCACCAGCAGCATGGTGGGCGTCGCGCTGGGCGCCGCCAAGCTGCTCGAAGAGGCCGGCATCAGCGCCGAGGTGATCGACCCGCGGACCACCTGGCCGCTCGACAAGCAGGCGCTGATCGACTCCGCGAAGAAGACCTCGCGCGCGCTCGTGGTGGACGAGGGCTACGAGCGCTACGGCGTCACCGCCGAGATCTCCTCCGTCATCGCCGACGGCGCCTTCTACCATCTGGACGCGCCGGTGAAGCGTCTGGGCGCCATGGACGTGCCGGTGCCGTTCTCCCCGGTGCTCGAGGATCTCACGGTGCCCTCGGAGAAAACCGTCTTCGAAGCCGCCCGCGCGCTATGCCGGAAGGCTTGATCATCTGATGCCGACGAACGTGATCATGCCCGCGCTGGAGCTGGCGCAGGAGACCGGCAAGGTCCTGCGCTGGATGAAGGCGGCGGGCGACACGGTGAAGCAGGGCGAGCCCATCGTCGAGATCGAGACCGACAAGGTCACGGTCGAGATCGAGGCCCCCGCCTCCGGCATCCTGCGTGACGTGACCGCCCAGGAAGGCGACGTCGTGCCGGTCGGCCAGACCATCGCCATCATCGCCGCCGCGACCGAAACCCTCTCCCCGCAGGGGAGAGGGCAGGGTGAGGGGGCGCGAGTATCGGCTGTGCTCGCAGGAGTCAAGGCCTCCCCGCTCGCTCGCAAGGTCGCCGAGGAGCACGGCGTCGACCTCGCGCGCGTGAAGACCGCCACCGGCAAGATCGAGAAGGCCGACGTCCTGGCCTTCGTCGAGAGCCAGAAGGCGCCGTCCCCGGCCAATGGCGCCCCGGCGCGTCTGGTCGCCGCGTCACCGAAGGCGCGGCGGCTGGCCGCCGAGCGCGGAGTCGATCTCGGTGCGCTGCGCGGATCGGGTCCGGGCGGGGCGGTGCTCACCGCGGATATCCCCACTGCTCCCCTCATCACCGCACCCCTCACCCTGCCCTCTCCCCAGAGGGGAGAGGGTGTGGGAGTCGGCACGGTGTGGCGGATCATGGCGGAGCGGATGACGGCGAGCTGGACCAGCGCGCCGCACTTCTACCTGGTGCGTGAGGTCAACGTCGCGCGCCTCGTCTCGTGGCTGGAGAAGGCCCGCAAGCAGACCGGCGCCCATATCACGTACACGGACTTGCTGGTGAAGCTGGTCGCGGCGGGCCTGGCGCAGCACCCCCGCGTGAACGTCTCCTGGAAGGACGGGGCGCTCGAGCGCCACGCCGACATCAACATCGGTCTCGCCGTCGCGCTCGACGACGGCCTGGTCGTGCCCGTCCTGCACCGCGCCGACACGCTCGGCCTCAAAGACCTCGCGGCGAAGCGCGAGGACCTCGTCGCTCGCGCCCAGGCCGGCAAGCTGCGCCCGGCCGACATCCAGGGGGGTGTCTTCACGATCAGCAACCTCGGCATGTACGGCATCGACGCGTTCAGCGCCATCGTGAATCCGCCGCAGGCGGCGATCCTCGCCGTCGGCCGCATCACCGACCGCGTCGTGCCGGTCAATGGCCAGCCGGCCGTCCAGCCGACCATGGTGCTGACGCTCTCCTGCGACCACCGCGCCCTCGATGGCGCCCGCGGCGCCCAGTTCCTGGGCGCGCTCGCGGAGCTGATCGAGGAGCCGCTCGCGCTGCTCACCTGAGACCCCACCGCCCATGGCCCTCACCGACCGCTACGGCCTGATCGTCACGACCGCATCGCCCGCCGCCCTCGAGCACTTCCAGGAGGGCATGGACCGGCTGCTAGCCTACGGTCCCGGCGCCGAGGAGCGCTTCACGGCCGCGCTCGAGGCCGACCCGGGCCTCGCGGTGGCGCACGTGGGGCGCGCCCTCCTGGCCGCGGTGCAGGGCGACGCGGCGGCGGCGCGCGTCGCCGCGGGCCACGCGCGTGAGACGGTGGGCGGCGCGACGTGGCGCGAGCGGCAGCACGTCGAAGCGGTGAGCGCCCTCGTGGCTGGGGAGACCGCCCGCGGTCTCGAGCTGGTCGACGAGCACGTCAAGGACTTCCCGCGCGACGCGGTCCTCGTCAACCAGGCCAGCAGCTCCATCGCCCTGGCCGGCCGGTCCGATCGCGAGGAGCATCGGATCGCCTTCCTCGAGCGGTTGGCTCCCGCCTACGGCGACGACTGGTGGTTCCAGTCGGCGCTGGCCTTCACCTATCACGAGGTGGACCGGTTCGAGGAGTCCCGGCGGCTCTCCGAGCGCTCGCTCCAGCAGTATCCGGCCAACGCGAGCGCGGCCCACAACCTGGCGCACATCTCGTTCGAGACGCTCGACATCGACGCGGGCGCCGCGTTCCTGGACGAGTGGATGACCGGCTATGACCGGAACGCCCACTTCCACTGCCACCTCGCCTGGCACCAGGCGATGTTCGCGCTGCACGAGGGCCGCTACGCGCGGGCGCTCGAGATCTTCGAGCGCGACATCCTCCGCTCGGTGAATCCGCGCTCCGCCATGACCGATGGCACCGCGCTGCTGTGGCGCGTGAAGCTCGACGGAGTGCACGACCAGCCACTGCCGTGGCGGTCGCTCGCCGATCTCGCCGGGCGGGTCTCGCGGCCCGGCTACCTCTTCGGCGAGGTCCACGCCGCACTCGCCTACGCGGCCTGCGGCGACGAGGCGGCGCTGACGAAGCTGATGGACGACCTGCGGGCGCTCGACGCCAAGGGCAATCCGATCGCGGGTCGGGTGGTGCTGCCGCTGGTGCAGGGGACGGCCGCGTTCGCGGCCGGCGACTACGCGGGGGCGCTGGCCCACTTCGAGCCCGTCGAGAGCGAGATGCACCGCATCGGGGGCAGCCACGCCCAGTGGGAGCTCTTCGAGGAGACCATGGTGCTTAGTTACCTCGGGCTCGAGCGCTACGACGACGCGCTTCGCCTCGTGCGTCGACGCCTGGCGCGGCGGGCCTCGCCCCGCGACCAGCGTTGGCTCGCTCGGGGCAGCGCCGGGCTCGGCGGGAGGTAGCGCGATGGAAGTCCGACGCCTGGGACCGCAGATCGGCGCCGAGATCCTGGGCGTCGACGTCAAGACGCTCGACGACGCCGGCTTCGCCCGGATCTATCGCGCGTGGCTCGACCACAACGTCGCGGTGGTGCCGGACCAGGAGCTCGAGCTCGAGGACTTCCTGCACTACAGCCGGCGCTTCGGGGTCGTGGTGCCCCACCCGTCCAAGATGACCCGCCACCCGGACCGTCCCGAGATCACCCTGCTGGGCGTCAACAAGTTCGGCGCGGACGGCGCGCTGGATATGGCGATCTACCGGCGCGGCGCCGAGGGCTGGCACACCGACGGCGCCTACGACGAGGAGCCGTTCAAGGCCACCCAGCTCTACGCGCTCGCGGTGCCGAGCCGCGGCGGCGACACTCACTTCGCCAGCATGTACGCGGCCTACGACGCGTTGCCGCTCCGGCTGAAGGAGCGCCTGGAGGGACGCAAGGGCGCCTTCACCTACGGCGGCCGCCGGAAGGCGACGGCGCTGCTGAACGCGGAGGACCGCGACTGGACGCCGGTCTTCCACCCGATCATTCGCACGCATCCGGAGACCGGCCGCAAGGGCCTCTACTTCGACCCGGGCAAGATCCTCTACGTCCACGGGCTCGAGGCCTCGGAGAGCGACGCGTTGATCGAGGAGCTGACCGAGCGCATGATCCAGCCGGAAGGCGAGTACCGCCACCGCTGGCGCAAGGGCGACATCGTCATCTGGGACAACCGCTGCTCGTACCACAAGGCGGCGGGCGACTATCCACCGGAGGAAGACCGCATCCACTGGCGCGTCTCGATCAAGGAGCGGACATGAACGTCGTCGCGAGAGTGCTTACGCAGGAGCAGGACGGCATCCCCGGCTACATGGCACAGCCGGAGGGCCCCGGCCAGCGGCCCGGCATCCTGATGGTGCACCACGCCCCCGGCCTCACCGCCGACTACAAGATCGACGCCTACCGCCTGGCCGGCCTCGGCTTCAACGTGCTCGTCCCCAATCTCTTCAACATGTTCGGCATCGAGGGCACCCACCACTTCGGCATGGGCGCCGATCTGCAGGCCAAGCACGGCGACGACGAGTTCCTCGGCAAGATGGACGAGGCCTGGCGCTACCTGGTCGACCGCATGCGCACCGATCCGGCGCGCACCGGCTGCATCGGCCACTGCATGGGCGGCCGCCTCTTGATTCCCTTCGCGGCCGACCATCCGGCGGTGAAGGCGATCGTGCTCTACTATCCCTCGGTGCGCGACGAGCCCGAGACCTCGCACCGGCCGCGGCACGCCTTCCACCTGGCCAAGACGCTCCAGTGCGCGTCGCTCGTGTTCGCCGCGGGCCAGGACTTCATCGCGACGCCGGCCATCCAGGGCCCGCTCTGGCAGAGCTTCATCACCAACGGCAAGCTCGTGGAGTGGCACTTCTTCTCCGACGCCAACCACGGCTTCCGCCATCCGGACAACGCGGGCTTCCAGCCGTACTACGCGGAGCTCACGTGGCCGATGACCACCAGCTTCCTGCAGCGCACCGTCTGATCGAGAGAGGAGAGACCGACATGAGTGAGCCCAAGCAGAAGTTCAGCGCGAGCCTCGCCAAGGACGCCGTCTACCAGCAGGGCCTCCGCAGCTTCATGGAGTACCGCGACCTGGGCATCGCCGAGGCCACCCACGGGAAGATGCGCGCCCACGTCGTCCGCGTGAAGCAAGGCGGCGACACCCACGATCTCCACACCACCGGCCTGCACAAGCACGAGTGCGACTTCCAGATGTTCTACGTGCTCAAGGGCTCGATCAAGTTCGTCTACGAGGGCCAGGGCGAGCGCACCTTCGGGCCCGGCGACTGCGTGCTCCAGCCGCCCTCCATCGTCCACAACGAGCTGGAGTGCTCCGACGACCTCGAGATCCTGGAGATCTACTCGCCCGCCGTGCACCCGACGGTGGTGGTGGAGCGGATGCCCGAGACCGCCGCCGCCACTCACTAGACACCTGCCCTCACCCTCTCCTCCCCAGATGGGGAGAGGTAGGGTGAGGGGGTCCTCTCGAACCGACCACACCGAGGCCAACCATGCGCAAGACCATCACCGGCACTGGCGGGATGCTGCTCCTCCAGACGCTCAAGGACGCGGGCGTGGAGTACCTCTTCACCAATCCGGGCTCTGCGGAGACCGGCCTCTTCGCCGCGATCGCCGAGGATGGAGACAACCGCTTGGTGGTCGGCAAGCACGAGGGCCTCGTGGCCGCGATGGCCGATGGCTACCACCGGGTCAGCGGCAAGGTCGGCGTGGTCATCGCGCACGTCATGGGCGGCTCCTACCAGCTCGCCGGGCAGCTCTTCAACGCCCAGGTGGCGGGCTCCTCGCTGCTGGTGATCGCGGGGGACTGGGCCTCCGAGCTCCAGGACTACCGCGGCCTCGCCCCGTTTCCCGGGCTGAGCCAGGCCGAGTCGATGCGGCCGATCACCAAGGAGGCGCGCTGCGCCTACCAGGTGCATACGAACCCGAAGGCGATCAGCGTGGCGACCATCCGGGCGCTCCGCGAGGCCACCACGCCGCCCACCGGGCCCGTGTACCTCTCGATCAGCGCCGAGCTGTTGCACACGGAAGGGCTCGAGGCGACGATCGGCGAGGACGCGCACTATCAGATCGAGCGGCCCGGGCCGGCGCGGCCGGCCACCATCGAGGCGATCGCGCGGCGGCTGGGCGAGGCCAGGTGCCCAGTGCTGATGTTCGGCGACGACGTCTGGCGCGGTGGGGCGCAGGCGGAGGCGGTGCGGCTGGCGGAGGCGCTGGAGGCGCCGGTGTTCGCGAGCCGGCAGATCTTCCCCAACTTCCCGACGCGGCATCCGCTCTTCTGCGGCAACTACCCGGTGTCGAAGGACTTCACCAAGACGACGGGGCTCGAGCCGGATCTGATCTTCCTGGTGGGCTGCCAGGGCGTGCACGGCAGCGTGAACGAGCCCACGGTCATGCAGATCGGACCGAACCCGCTGCTGATGGGCCGGCACTACCCGCTCGACCTGGCCGCGCAGTGCGAGCTGAAGGACACGCTCGGCGCCATCACCCAGGCGCTCGGCCGGGTGCACGGCGACAAGGCGGCGGCATGGGCACGCCAGCGCTCCAAGGTGCGGGCCTTCGCGGCCAACCTGATCGAGCGCGAGGAGAAGCTGGCGCGTGAGCACGAGCACGACATCCCGGTGCACCCGGCGGTGCTGGAGGGGCAGCTCGCCTCCGTGCTGCCGAAGAACACGGTGATGGTGCAGGAGAGCTCCACCGCGCGGACGGCGCTGATGGCGTTCGGCCACGGCGGCATGGAGTGGACGCGCAGCGGCGGCGGCTCGCTCGGCTTCGGCGTCGGCGCGGCCATCGGCGCCAAGATCGCGGTGGGACGTGACCGGCCGGTCGTCCTGCACCTTGGCGACGGCGCGCTCACCTACAGCGCCTCCGGCTTCTGGTCCATGGCGCGCTACAACACCGCGGTGCTCACCATCGTATCCAACAACGAGAGCTACCAGATCGTGCGGCACAACTGGGCCCGCGAGATGCCGGACGCCAAGATGATCCGCGAGGGCAAGTACCCCGGCCTCTGGCTGAGCGCCCCCGCCACCGACTACGTCGGGCTGGCGCGCGCGCAGGGCGTGGACGGCGAGGCGGTCACCACCGTGAAGGACCTGGAGCCGGCCTTGAAGCGCGGCATGGATAAAATCACGCGCGAGAACCGGCCGTACCTGATCGAGGTCTCGGTGGCCCGCGAGGGCATCGGCGCCGACTCGACCTGGTACCAGGACTGGCAGCTCTAGCCATGGCGGACAACCAGGCTCTGCCGCTCGCGCGCTTCAGCGTGCTCGACCTCACGCGAGCGCGGGCGGGACCCACCTGCGTGCGGCAGCTCGTCGACTGGGGCGCGCGGGCCATCAAGATCGAGATGCCCGGCGGGCGCTCGGGCGATGGCATGGGCGGCAACCGTCACGGGTTCGACTTCCAGAACCTGCACCGCAACAAGCGGGCCATGACGCTCAACCTGCGCGAGCCCGAGGGGGTGGCCATCTTCAAGCGGCTGGCGCGGGACGTGGACGTGGTGGTGGAAAACTACCGGCCGGACGTCAAGCGGCGCCTGGGCATCGACTACGAGAGCCTGCGCCTGCTCAATCCGCGCCTGATCTACGGCTCCATCTCGGGCTTCGGGCAGAGCGGGCCCTATCGCGATCGACCTGGGGTCGATCAGATCGCGCAGGGGATGGGCGGCCTGATGTCCATCACCGGCATTCCCGGCCAGGGGCCGGTGCGGGTTGGCATTCCCATCGCCGACCTGTGCTCGGGGATCCTGCTCGCCCAGGGCATCCTGGTGGCGATCATCGAACGAGAGACGACCGGGCAGGGGAAGTGGGTGCACACCTCGCTGCTCGAGGCGATGCTCTCCATGTTGGACTTCCAGGCGTCGCGCTGGCTGATGAGCGGCGAGATCCCGCCCCAGGCCGGCAACAACCATCCAACGGGTATTCCGACCGGTGTATTCGAGACCAAGGACGGCCACATCAATATCGCGGCGGCGGGGGACGAGATCTACGACCGCTTCTGCAAGGCCATCGAGCGGCCGGATCTGCGCACCGATCCGCGCTTCGCCACCGCGGGCGCGCGCTCGAAGAATCGAGACGTGCTGATGGAGGTACTCATGCCGGTGACCCGGCAGAAGGGCAGCGCGGAGTGGGTGGAGATCATGAATGAGGCCGGCGTACCCTGCGGGCCGATCTACCGGATCGACGAGGCTTTCGCCGATCCGCAGGTGCGGCATCTGCAGATGGCGCAGCCGGTGCAGTCGCCCGCGCTGGGCGACCTCACCATCCTGGGCCACCCGGTCTCGCACGGCGCGCGGCGACATCCCATTCGCACCGCGGCGCCGGAGCTGGGGCAGGACAACGAGGAGATCCTCACGTCGATCGGCTATTCCAAGGACCAGATCGCCGACCTGGCCAAGCGCGGGATCATCTGATGACGACCCCGCGCGGAGCGCTCGAGCAGATCTGGACGGGCGCCGAGGGCGATCCCGCCGCGCTCGAGCGGGTGACCCTGACCGGCGACGATCCGATGCTCCCGACCGACGTCAAGATCGGCACCGCAGCCGCGGCGGTGATCGCGGCCACCGGGCTCGCGGCGAGCGAGATCTGGCGGCTCCGCACCGGCCGCGCGCAGTCGGTGGCCGTCGACATGCGCGCGGCCGTCGCGGCCTTCCGCAGCGAGCGCTATCTGCGCGTGAACGGCGGGCCCGCGCCCGACGGCCGCAGCCCGCTCTTCGGCTTCTATCCCACCGGCGACGACCGCTGGATCCAGATCCACGCGAACATGCCGCATCACCACGCGGGCCACGTGCGCTTCCTCGGCTGCGAGGAGACGCGGGAGTCGATGGCCGCGGCGGTCGCCAGGTGGAAGGCACAAGACCTCGAGGACGCCCTGAACGCGGCCGGACTCCCCGCGGGATTGGTACGTGAGAGGGAAGAGTGGCTCGCGCATCCGCACGCGCGCGCGGTGGCCGAGCTGCCGCTGCTCGAGATCATCCGGATCGGCGAGTCGGCGCCCGAGCCCTTCGGCGGCGGAGATCGTCCACTTTCCGGCGTGCGCGTCCTCGACCTCACCCGCGTGATCGCGGGCCCAGAGGGCGGGCGGATGCTCGCCTCGCACGGAGCGGACGTCCTGCTCGTGACCAGCCCGCATCTGCCGAACCTGCCATCGCACGTCATCGACTTCGGGCTCGGGAAGCGCTCCGCCTCGCTCGACCTTCGCCTGGCCGCGGACGCCGACCGGCTGCGGGAGCTGATCACGCGCGCCGACGTCTTCGCCCAGTCCTACCGCCCCGGCGCGCTCGCGCGGCTCGGCTTCGCCCCCGAGGAGGTCGCGCGGCAGCGCCCCGGGATCGTCTACGTCACGCTCTCCGCCTATGGCCACTCGGGGCCGTGGCGTGAGCGCCGCGGCTTCGAGACGCTGATCCAGTCGGTGAGCGGCCTCGCCCACGAGCAGGGGTTCGGCGGCGGGCTCGGGCGCCCGCTCCATCTCCCCGCCCAGGTCGTCGATCACGCCACCGGGTACCTGGCCGCGCTCGGCGCGCTCGTGGCCCTCGCGCGCCGCGCCCGGGAGGGCGGGAGCTATCTCGTGCGCGTCTCGCTCGTGCAGACCGGGCGCTGGGTCGATTCGCTCGGGCGGGTGGCCGGCCGCCACGTGGCGGATCAGAGCTCGGCCGACATCGGCGATCTGCTCGCGACCTGCGAGAGCCCGTTCGGGCGGCTCACCCACGTGGCGCCCGCCGCCCGCCTGTCCG